>OLGM01000408.1_pt1 | contig 28537 bp, 28 predicted proteins | sample 1606001 | NCBI WGS metagenome assembly OLGM01 (sample SAMN03283294) | human gut metagenome | biome: human-associated habitat; material: feces | host: Homo sapiens | place: Peru | collected 2012
ACAGGAACAAGTGAATATTGGAAAGCGAACAATATTTACGACCTAGCTGGTAACGTATGGGAATGGACACAAGAAAAATATTCAACAGGTACCGATCGTGCTAGTCGTGGTGGCTATTACTACGACGGTGGAGACATCAATCCAGCAGCTATTCGTTTCTACAATGATGCAAGCAGCACTGTCAGTGTCATGGGTTTCAGAGCCAGCTTTTACTTGTAGCACTGTACTCTGGTAGCGATGCATCAGAGCAAATGCTTGGTAAGTTTTATAAATAAATTTAAACGAAGGTAAAGGGTTTGACGCGTGAAAATGCGTTAAATCCTTTGCGCATGCGACTGTGCTAGTCATGGCAAAAAAACTTTACTTCTTGTCTATTTTCTGGTACAATATAAGTATATTGGATATATTGGAGGTGTATTTTAATGGGAGATAGATGTGGTTCTTGCAGTAAATATAACTCAGGAAGATGCCAAGAAGACGGAAAATATGTTGACAAGTACGATAGTGCTTGCAACGATTATGAAGATTAGTAAAGAAAAAGTATGTTTTGCAGATTGTGTAAAGCATACTTTTTTATTTATGTAAAATTTAGTGAAAATTTTTGTATTTTTTGTTCTGATTTTGTTGACAATATAAATTAATAAATATAAAATAATAATAAATTCAAAAGATTATGTAAGGGGGATTCTAAATTGAAAGACCAAAAGGGAATTAATAAAATTGCAGTAATTATTGGAGTTGTAATTGGATTACTTATTGTAGCTATTGGAGGAGTAATTATTTTATCTAATGTCAAGAACAAGCAACCACAAACACCAACACAGCAGGTACAAGAACCAGAAAATACAGAGGTTTCTGCTGATGAACAAACAGATATTGAAACTTATTTAGAAAAGTTTACTTATGTAGCAATTATGGGAGAAACAGGAGCTACATCTCATGAGAGAATGTCACAAGAAACTGCTATGGTATATATGGCAACAGAGAATGTTAAGGAAGAAAGTAATAATGCAAATTCGACGAATCAAAATACTAATACTACATTAAACAATGGAATTGCTACAAACACAGTAGGAAATGAGAATACAAATACCTTAGCTAATACTGCTACAAATGGAGATAACAGATTATCTATGGATATTGGAACAACTGATAATACAAATTCAGCAAATACGGCTGGAAATACCTTGAATTCTAATATTCCAACTGTACCAGCAAATCAAAATACCAATGTGTTTGGACTTGCAGAAGACACTATTCAAAATGCAGTATTTGAGATGTTTGGACAAAAGTTGGATAATTTGTCTACAATTTTACAAACTGAAAGTATTAAACAAGAAACATCTGATGTTCACATAACACAAATTCAAAGTTTAACAAAAAGCAATGGGATTTATACAGCAGTATATAATGCTTGTATAGAAACAAATGCCCAAAAACAAGCAGGAGTAAATCTTTACGGATTGGATTCATATGCTGTACAAGCTAAATTTGAGAAAAATGATAATCCGGAGTACAGTGAATATAAATTGTCTTCTATAAATATAACAACAAAAACCACACCAACAGCTTATTATGAAACATATGTTGATGGAAAATGCGGAGTTATAGATAATAACGGAATGGTAATATTAGATGCAAAATATAGTGCCATTGAAATACCCAATAGCTATATTGGATTGTTTATTTGTAGCACAGAGGGAAGCACGGCTCCAACAATATTAAATGAAAAAGGTATTGAGCAATTTACTGAGTATGATAGTGTAAATTTAATTACTGCAACAAGTGGAACTGAAAGCTCTTGGACAGAAGATAACATTTTATTAACTGAAAAAGATGGATATTTTGGGGCTATTGATTTTAAAGGGAATGTTATTTATGATGTAATATATGAGGAAATCAAGCCATTAGGATATGAGCCTGAAAGATTGGTTCTAACTAAGTCAGGTAATAAGATATTAGCCGATACAAAGGGAAATATTATATCTAATGGAACATATTCAAAAATAGGAATACTTGGAATAGATTTTGAATCTTCAGCATTGGTAACTGCAACAAGAACCCAAGAGGATGTTATCAATTTAATGCAACAAGAAGATTATGTTTTAGGACTTACTACCGCTGGAACATATGAAATTTTGGAAACTAAGAATGTGAATGAAACTACAACAATTATGAATAAAAATGCTAATTCTTATGGATTGACGATTGGCACAAACTGGCAACTTGTAGCGTTGGACTTGTCTGTGCCTGTACAAAATGTGATTACATTAGAGAATGGACAAACCATAACTTTGGTAAATCAAAAACCTGTATATACAAAGCAATTAGCATCTCAAACAGCAACAGAATGATGAGAATACTAAATTAGTTCTTTGAGAATGAATAAGATAGGAGAATTCTAAGAAGATGACTGAATTAAAAAGTCAAAAGGGAATAACCTTGATAAATGTGGTTATAATGATAATTTTGGTTTTAATAATAAGTACAGCCATTATATTTGGATATGGAGAAAAGGGAATAGTAGAAAATGTAAATAATGCAGTCCAAAGAGCTAATGTCGAAAATATAAAGGGACAAATTAGAACAGACATAATTGAACACCAAATATCAAACAAACAAGAAATATCAGAGGAAGGTTTGAAAAATATATTAAAACAATATGGGGAACTTTCGGATGAAGAAAATATAATTGATAAAACATTAACAATAGGTGGGAAATACCAAATTAAGGTATCTGAAATTATAAATGAAGTAACCAAAGAAAGTGAAAATGTGCAACCAACATTTACAATTGTTGCAAATCCACCTGATATAACCAATTTTGATAAAAATAGTACCTATTATGTGTCGTGGAATTTGGATAATAGTCCGTATATCATAAATGATGAAACATTAATTAGTAAAAATCCACCAAACAACTGGTATGATTATACCGAAGGAGTGAATCATTGGGCTAATGTGAAAACAATAGGAGGTGGAAATGAATGCTATTGGGTTTGGATTCCAAGATATGCATATAAAGTACCACAAAGAAATGGAAATGAACAAAAAATTGAAATAAAATTTTTAAAAGATGATACGAAAGTCGCTTGGGGAGAAAGCGTAGAATTAGGGAAAGAATGGTTAATACATCCTGCTTTTACACAAAGTGGAAATGGTGGCTTAGGAGAATTAACTGGAATTTGGGTAGCAAAATTTGAGACAAGCAGTAACCATCCAAGTGTTCTTGAAAATCCAACAGAAGAAGAACTCAAATATGATGGAGGAGCAGAAATTGATACTGATTTAAAAGTGAGGGTAAAACCAAATGTGATAAGTTGGAGATCAATAACGTTGGGAGATTGCTTTACTGTATGCAAAAATTTAACAAAAATAGGAAATTCACTAGAAAATACTACTAATATTGATTCTCATATAATGAAAAATACAGAATGGGGGATGGTTGCATATTTAAGTAGTAGTGGATATGGAAAAAAAGGCAGAATATACAATAATCCATACTATATAAACAACATATATTTATCTTCTATAACTGGATTGTGTGGAGAAGAAGCTGGCTATATAACAACTACATATAATGATTCAAAGGTGTACAAATATAATACAGAAAAGGGAATTAATGCAAGCACAACTGGAAATGTTTATGGAATATATGATATGGCAGGAGGATCATGGGAATATGTAGCAGGAATATATAGCAAGAAAATTTCAAATTCTCCAAATTATGATATGTTGTCAATAGATGCTAAATATTATGATACGTATACAAGATATGGTAATAGTAAATATGGAGATGCGATATATGAAACATCAACAAAATTAAATGGAACAACTAGTTGGAATTCTAATTTTTCTAATTTTGTGAATTCGGGAGAACCAGTATTTGTAAGAGGAGGACGAGCTGGACATGGAGAGAATGCTGGAATTTTTGCATTCAGCTATGATAAAGGAGGAGCAATAAAAAATACAAGTTTTCGTCCATGTTTAACCATAAACCATAAATAATTAATAGAACTATTTACAACTTTTACTAAATCTGGTAAAATGTTGTAAATAGATTTTTATTCTAATAATTAGTACATCTAATCTAATTAATTCCAGAAAAAGGGTGAAAAATTGAAAATTTTATTAGGAAAAATGTTGAATTTATTTTTTCCAAAGGTATGTGGATTTTGCTTAAAAATAAATAAAGATGCACTATGTTTTAAATGCAAAATGAAAGCTGATAATATGTTAAAAGGTGAAATAGAAGAAATCAATGGCAAGTTTTTTTCATATTTAATTTATTTGTTTAAGTATGAAGGAATAATAAGGGAAAAGATTATTAATTATAAATTTAATGATATGGCCTATTTGAGAGATACTTTTGTAAATTTTGTTATAAAAAATGAAAAAATATGTGGTTTTTTGAAAAAATATGATATAATAATCCCAGTTCCAATACATCGCAAACGTATGAAGAAAAGAGGATATAATCAAAGTGAACTGATTGCTAGAAATATTGCGAGAAGTACAGGTTTGGAGTTAGTTGCAGATGCTTTGACAAAGGTAAAGAATAATATTGCTCAAAGCACTTTAAATAGGGAAGACAGACAAAATAATGTTAGAGATGTGTATGGGATTAAAAATATTGAAAAGATAAAAAATAAAAGGGTTGTTTTAGTTGATGATATATATACAACTGGCAGTACTGTGAATGAGTGTAGTAGAATTTTAAAAAATGCAGGTGCTAATAAGGTCGCGGTGCTTGTGATTGCGAAAGATTAGGAGGAGTTATGGAAGATTTAGTTGAAAGTATATTGGATTATGTAAGAGCAGATTATACTGATTATGCTATTATGATAAATGGTGAGTGGGGTAGTGGTAAAACTTATTTTTGGAATAATAAAATAAGAAATAAAATTGAGTCACTTCAGTTGAATGGTAAGCAATATACAACTATTTATATGTCTTTGTATGGAATTTCAAATTTGGAAGATATTAGTAAAAAGATATTTATTGAGACTACTCAATTAATGGATAAAAATTTAAAAAGATATATGGATATGAACCATCAAACTACAATACCAGAATATGCTAAAACTGGGCTTGATATGGCAAATTTCTTTGGAGTTACACAAAATGGAGATAGAATTGATTATGGAAAGTTCTTTTCAACTGATGACAAGGTTTTGTGTTTTGATGATTTGGAAAGAGCAAATGTAGATGTTATAGATATTCTAGGCTATATCAACAATTTTGTTGAACATGACCATATTAAAACAATTATTATTTGTAATGAAAAAGAATTATCAACAAAACTAAAAAGCAGTAATTTGGAAATGAAAACATTTATTGCAACATATTTGCTTGACAAAGAAGGTGATTTGTCTAAAACAGACAAGCCAATGGTTGAAAAGATTAGAGACAAAATAGAGTATGTTTTTGATAAAGCCAATGATTATGAAAGAATAAAGGAAAAACTTATAGGTGAAACTTTTGAGTATGCACCAGAATTTACTTATATAATCAATGGTCTTCTTATGAGATATGAGGCAAATCCTGATTTGATTAGATTTTTAAGGGAAAATACGCAATTAATTATTTCAACATTTAATAAAAGTGGAACTAGAAATTTAAGAATTTTAAAACATGCTTTAAATGATTTTAGAAAAGTTTTTGAAATGGTTAACAAATATTATCCAAATACTAGCCAAAAGGTATTAAAAACAATGCTTATATTTACAATTGCTGTTTCTTTTGAAATAAAAGCTGGTAAAATAACAAAAGATAAATTTGTAAATATTGAAAATAACGAAGAATATAAGGCAATACTTGTATCTTCAAGGGTTTTGATGGATAATAGACAATTCTATATTAAAGAATTTGATAATAACTATTACTACAATTTTAAAGCAGAATATAGATTTTTCAAATTTATTGAAATCTATGTACGTACTAGAATTTTTGAAATGAAAGTTTTTAAAAATGATATGGAAGTTATTATAAATACGGTGGATACAGACAATTTGCCAGGATACAAAAGACTACTTACAGAGGAATATTGGAAAATTTCTGATGACCAATTTGGTAATGTTATTGACGAAGTAATGGAAGATGTGAAGTTTGGTAGAATTGAGGTTATTGACATTGTAAAATTGTTTATGTATTTTTGCTATTTTATTGAAAAAGATTTGATTAAATATGATATGAGAACTGTAAAAACAAATTTTATCAATGGAATGAATGTAGCTGCATTAACTTCAAAATATTGTGATAATGTGGAAGAACAATTATCACAAATTGGATTAACACAAATTACTCCTGATATGCAAGAAATTTTAAATCATTTCGAATTAATCAATCAAACTTTAAAAGACAAAATGTACAAAGAAAAGGCAGAAGAAATATTTAAATGTATTCCAATGAAAATGGAAAACTTCTTTGCCAAGTTTGAAGCAGAATGCATGAATATCCCGATATTCAAGTATTACGATGTATATCAAATGTTCCAAAGAATATCTTGTGCAAACAATGAAGATATAGTTACAATACGTGAACTTCTAATGAAAAGAGTGAATAAATACAAAAAAGAAATAGAACCAGAGATGGAAAATATAGAAAAGCTAAAACAAGTTGTAGATAACTACACAGATGGCAAGGTTATAGGAATTAAAATAGTAATGCTAAAAGAATTTTCAAAAGACCTAGGAACAATACTAGATAAATATAAAAATGATAATTCTTTAAAACTAGAACAAATAATAAAACAAGAAGAACACCTACAAAACAAAGTAGCGCAAGAAATACGAGAAGATGATTTACTTCCATTAGATGGAATAGATATAATTAATTATGTAGACGAAAATGAATAAAAATATTCAAATTTGCTTGCATTTGGTGAAAAAGTCTGATATACTATAAAAGTTAAAAAATATACACACAAGTTTAGCTTGGGTTTGTGCTTAATTTTTTAGGTGAGCCTAAGCGAGTTTAAAGGCTTGTGGAAGTTATAACAAAAAAGGGAGGAATTTTAAAATGGCAGTAGTAGCTATGAAACAACTATTAGAAGCAGGTGTTCATTTCGGACATCAAACAAGAAGATGGGATCCTAAAATGGCTGAATATATATTCCAAGCTAGAAATGGAATCCATATTATCGATTTACAAAAAACATCAAAAAAATTAGACGAGGCATATGCTTTCGTAAAAGAACAAGCAGAAGAAGGAAAAGACATTCTTTTTGTTGGAACAAAAAAACAAGCACAAGAATGTATGAAAGAAGCTGCTTTAAAATGCAATATGTTCTATGTTGACCAAAGATGGTTAGGTGGAATGCTTACAAATTTTGAAACAATTAGAGCAAGAGTTGAAAGACTTAAAAAATTAGAAGAAATGGCTAATGATGGAACATTCGATATGTTACCAAAAAAAGAGGTTATAGGTCTTAAAAAGGAAATGGAAAAACTTGAAAAGAACTTAGGCGGAATTAAAGATATGACAAAATTACCAGGAGTACTTTTCATAGTAGACCCTAAAAAAGAAAGAATAGCAATATTAGAAGCAAGAAAATTACACATCCCAGTTGTAGGTTTAATTGATACAAACTGCAACCCAGAAGATGTTGATTATCCAATACCAGGAAATGATGATGCAATTCGTGCTGTTAAATTAATCGCAGACGTAATGGCAAATGCTGTTATAGAAGGTAGACAAGGTGAAGTTGTAACAGATGCTAATATAGCAAATGAAGAAGCAACATCAGAAGAAGCTACAAGCATGGAAGAAGTTGTAGCTAGCGAAGAATAATTTATTATAGAGGAGGATTTAAGTATGATTACAGCAGAACAAGTTAAATCTTTAAGAGAAAAAACAGGTGCAGGTATGATGGACTGCAAAAAAGTATTAACAGAAACAGACGGAGATATGGAAAAAGCAATGGAACTTTTACGTGAAAGAGGAATTGCAAAAGCAGCTAAAAAGTCTGATAGAATAGCAGCAGAAGGTTTAGTATATGCATTAGTTTCAGAAGACAAAAAAGTTGGAGCAGTAGTAGAAGTTAATGCTGAAACAGATTTTGTTGCTAAAAACCAAGAATTTAGAGATTTTGTAGCAGATGTTGCAAAACAAATAGTAGAAAAAAATCCAGCTGATGTAGAAGCTTTATTAGAACAAGAATCAATTGTTGTACCAGGAAAAACTGTTAAAGAAGTTTTAACAGACAAAATAGCAACAATTGGAGAAAATATGTCTATAAGAAGATTTGTTAGATATGAAAGTGCAGGACTTGTTGGAAGCTATATTCATGGAGACGGAAAAATTGGTGTGTTAGTTGATATGCCAAAAGGAGACGACACATTAGCTAAAGACATTTGTATGCAAATTGCAGCTGCTAGACCAGAATACTTAAATGAAACAGAAGTACCAGCAGATGTACTTGAAAAAGAAATGGAAATATTAAAAGCACAAGCTATGAATGAAGGAAAACCAGCAGAAATAGCAGAAAAAATGGTAAAAGGTAGAATAGGAAAATTCTATTCAGAAATATGCCTTGTTGACCAAGCTTTTGTAAAGAATCCAGATATAAAAATAAAAGATTTATTAGCACAATCTGGTGCAGATATTGTTAGATTTACAAGAATGGAAAAAGGTGAAGGACTAGAAAAAAGAGAAGAAAACTTTGCCGAAGAAGTAATGAAACAAATGAAATAATAAATTTTAGAAAAAGCCATTTAGCAAGTAGCTAAGTGGTTTTTTTATGCGTAATATTAAGAAAATATTACAGTTATTTTACATTTTATAAATCCCTTTATTTTCTATTGACTTATTCTTTTTAAGAGTGTTATACTTTAAAGGTAAGAAACAACAAAATTCGATAAAAAATTTAGAGGAGGATTACAAATGAATGTAATGGCTTGTAGATTTACAGGCAAATTTGTTAAAAATATAGCATTAGTTTTAATGCTAATACTAATTTTAATTTCTATATTGCCAAGCACACTGAATATAGTATATGCTAGCCAATATAGGGAAAATACTGGATTAGACGAAATAAATGATGCTAAATATCCAGGATATAAACAATTATTGAAATCGATGAAGGCAGAACATCCTAATTGGAGTTTTACGCTTTTTTATACAGGTTTAAATTGGTCAGATGTTATATATAATGAAACCAATAGCCATGGTTCAAATTTGATACAAGGAAAAACAGGGGAATGGCTATGTAATGCTAGTTCATGTTTAGACGAAAACGGTAATCCTATTTCATATGAAGGAAGCAACTGGTATTGCCCTTCTACCAAGGCTGTTAGCTATTATATGGATCCAAGAAATTTCTTGTACTCAAACAAAATATTTCAATTTGAAAGATTATCTTATTCAGACGATACATATTCAGTTGATGGAGTAGAAAAAATACTTGCAGGAACATTTATGTCAAATACATCTCCAAAAGACTATTATGGAAATTCAAATTATTCAAGTTCAACATTTGCTCAAATTATGTATGATGCAGGAGTCGAAAAAAGGGTAAGTCCTTATCATATTGCTTCCAGAATAAGACAAGAAATAGTGAAATCTGGCGGAGGACCAAGCAATTCGGTAACTGGTACAGTTGCTGGATATGAAGGTGTATATAATTTCTTTAATTACGGAGCCACAACAGGAAGCCGGAGCAATAGAAAGAGGATTAAAATATGCTCAGGATAATAGATGGACAAGCCCTGAACTTGCAATAAAAGGTGGCACAGGGAAAATCACTTCACAATACATAAATAAAGGACAAGATACTTTATACTTAGAAAAATACAATGTAAGCCAAGAGTCTGGATCACTATATAAACATCAATACCAAGCTAATATACAAGCCGCATATTCAGAAGGAAACAAGATATATCAATCATATTCAGCAATGGGAGTTTTAGACAATGCATTTAATTTTATAATTCCTGTATATGAGAATATGCCAAGTGTAATTTCTCCATTACCTAATACCAAATACGGAATTGTAACCGAAAATGTTGTTATAAAGAGAGGACATACTAATATAAATATAAGAGAAAGTAAGACCACATCTTCAACTTCACTTGCAAAGGTAAATCAGGGAGATGTATTACTAAGAATAGAGCAAGGTAAATATGAAGAAAATGGATATATTTGGGATAAAGTTGTTTTACCAAATGGAACTATAGGATATATTTCAGCAGAATTTGTAGAAAAAACAGTAGATGTAAAAACATGTAGCATAAATTCAGTTACCATAGTTAGTACTAGTTTAAGGAATGGGCCAGGAACATCAAAAACAGAAATTGTTCAAAATTTACAAGCCGGAAAGCCAATTACAATAATAGACAAAGGAAAATATAATTTAGATGGCTGTACTTGGGATAGAGTGCAATTATCAGATGGAACACAGGGATATATCAATTCAGAACACATAATGAGTACAACTGGATGCAAAGAGGGAGACATAGTAAAGGTGGCAACAAATAGCCTGCCATTACTATTAAGAGAAGAACCAAAACCGGGGGCAACCTCTCTAAGGTCAATGCCAAAAGGAACATATATTATTAGACTAGAAGAAAATGTAGCAAATACAGGTGGCATACGATGGGATAAAGTAAAGACATTTGATGGCTTAGTAGGATATGTATCAGCAGAGTACTTAGAATTGATTGCAAAAAAACAGAGCGAACAAACATCTATGGATAAAGTAACAATTGACGAAAGCCAAAAACTAGTAAAATGTGAACCAAATGCAAAGCTAGGCAACCTGCTAGCGCAAAACAGTGGAGCTACAATAAAAGACAAAGACGGAAATACAATAACTGATACAGAAAAATTATTAGCAACAGGAAATTTGGTTACAATAAATGGAGTAGAATATAAAGTAGCCAAATTGGGGGATGCAAATGGTGATGGAAAAATAAATTCAGCCGATTTACTAAAAATACAAAAACATTTATTGAACGTAGTGCTATTGGACAATGGTGCAACAATTACTGCTTCTGATGCGAATAATGATGGAAAAATAAATTCAGCTGATTTGTTAAAAATACAGAAATACTTATTAAAAGTAACTAATTTAGAAATTTAGTAGGAGGAAAAGATGAAGAAAACATATAAATTGATTTTAGTGTTAATGGCAATTTTGGGATTAAGCTTGATTATAAATATAAATAGTGTAAGTGCGGCATCTGCAAGTATAACTAGCAGTAAAACTGTAAATGTAGGAGATAAAGTAACAATCACTGCGAATACAACAGCTGGGGCTTGGAATTTGGTTCTAAAAGGTGCTGGACAAAGTAAAGGATTAGTAGGACAAACAGCTGAAACTGATAATGCAAAGGCTAGTGTGAGTATAACTTTTACTGCTGAGAAAGAGGGAACATATGAATTTACATTAACCGGAGATATAACAGATTACTATACTGATGCAAATTCAGAAGTGAAAAAAAGCTGTACAATAACAGTAAAAGCCAAAGAAGAAGTAAAGCAACCAGAAAATAACAATAATAGTGGAAATTCTAACAATAGCAACAACAATAATGGAAGTACAAACAACAATAACAATCAATCAAATTCAGGTACAACAAAATCAAGCAATAATAAACTAAAAATGCTTGGTATAAGACCACATGATTTTAAGAACTTTAAATCAGGAACAACAACATATTATGTTTCTGTTCCAAATGATACAGAAGAAGTAGAAGTTTATGCTGAAAAACAAGAAAGCTCACAAAAAATATCTGGAACAGGAACGGTAAAACTAAAAGAAGGAAGCAATACTGTAAAGGTAGTATGTACAGCAGGAAATGGAACAACTAAAACATATACAATGTATATAACAAGAGAAAAAGCAGAGGAGCAAACTACTGCTACTGAAACAGAAACACCACAACAAGAAGAACCAGTTACAGAAGAACCAACAGAGGAAGAAAACAACACCACAGACGAAATTGCAAATGAAGCTGTAATAGGAATAAAAAATTTAACTGTAACAGGAAAAAATGAAAAAGGTGAAACTGTAAAACTTGAATTAGCACCTGATTTTAATGAATTAGTAAGCGAATATGGCATAACAGTTCCATTATCAATAACAGAAGTAAATGTACTTGCAGAAGCACAAGATGGAGAACCAACTGTTGAGGTTATGGGAAATAAAGACCTTAAAGAAGGTAAAAATACAATAACTGTAATGGTAACAGTTGGTGAGAACAAAAAAGTATTCCAAATTACAGTAATAAGAACAGCAGAATCAGCAACATCATTAAGTAATGAAGTAATGCTACAATTAGCAATAATTGCGGCAATAGCAACAATAATAATAGTTGCAATAATTGCTCTAATCATAATGATTGTAAGAAACCATAAAAAGAAAAAAGAAAAATATTCAAAAGTTGATGTTGAACTACGGAGATATGAGCAAACTAAAAGTTGACGAACCAGAAACAGAACAAGAAAACAAAGAAGAATAATCAAAAGGGCTAGACAGAATAAAAAAAATATGATAATATAATAACGGAATGAGAAAACATCATTCCGTTATATGCCCAAGTGGCGGAATTGGCAGACGCACACGACTCAAAATCGTGCGGGAAACCATGTGGGTTCGAGTCCCACCTCGGGCACCATTGAAAAGCAAGATCAAATTAGGTTCTTGCTTATTTTTATAGGAAAATATGTAACAAAGAGAGGTGAACAAAATGTTTGAGATTAAGAATTTTGACAATTGGCGTGAGGATATAGAATTTGGAAAGTTTGGAAGTGGGGCTAGTGAAAAAATATGGCTTATAAATCCAGAAACAAATGAAAAAGGCCTTTTTAAATTTCCAAAAGTGAAAGACAAAGAAAAAGGAATAGTAACAGGAGAATATTGGGCAGAGAAACTTGCCACAGAAATAGGAAAATTGATTGACGTCGAATGCGCAAAGGTCGATATTGGTACATATAAACGGAAGAATTGGCTCTATGAGCTATAATTTAGTAAGCGAAGATAAATACACGAATTTATTAGAAGGAATAGTTTTCATAGAAAATCAGTATCCGTATTATGATAAAGATAAATTGGAAGATGTTTATTCTAATAGTAAATATTCTATACAGATGATACAAAATAGTTTAAATGGGATTTTAGAAATTGAAAAGTTTTATAAAGTTGTAATATTTGATATTTTAATAGGAAATAGCGATAGACATCATAGTAATTGGGCTATTTTAGCAAAAGGAACTGTATACAAAACTGAAAAAGATATGCTTGATATATTTTTTAATTATAGTTTATCTCCTCTTTATGATAACGGTTCGTCATTATGTGCTTATGAAGATAATAATAATTTGGATGTATTTTTCAAAGATCAGATGAAATTTGAAGCATTAGTGAATACGAAATCAAAATCGGCTATTGGTTGGGAACATAAAAGACCGATTAGACATTTTGAGTTATTAAGAAAAATAAAAGAAAATGCATATGAATTAACAGTAAAATACATAGAAAAAATAAGAGATAATATCAAAGAAGATAAGATAGACAAGATTTTAAATGAATTTGATAACAATATAATTAGCCTTAATATGAAAAAATTATTAAAAATGTACCTTGGGGAAAGAAGAAAAAGAATGTTAGAAATATATAATATGAAAGACGAGGTGTAACAGAAAATGAAAAAAGACTTAGTATATTTAGTTTGGACTGATATTAAAACTGGAAATAAATATAAGGTTGCTGAACTATATAAAATCGATAATGAGTTTTATTTTAGATATATTTTGGAGAATGTAAAAGAGGCACAAAAAAATGGCTTTAAATTACTAATTGCATTCCCCCAAATCAACGCTTTATATGATAATCCAAAATTATTCGCTATTTTTGCGGCAAGATTGCCAGAACCTAGTAGACCAGAAATTAAAGAAATTTTAGAGACTTATGGTATGACGGAATATGATGCGTTTGAATTACTAAAAAGGAGTGGAGCTAAATTGCCAACAGACAATTATGAGTTCGCACAATAAAGCGATTTGTACGATTGCATCAATTAAAAAACTGTGGTATAATAATTTATGTTAATTTCTTTTTATCCTGTTTTTCAGGTCGATATATAGACTGCTAAGAGTAAAATGATTATTTTAAGGAGGAATAAAAAATGGAATTTTTACGGAAGATTAAAGAAAAAATCTGTGGACAAAACAATGGCTTAAATTGCATAAAGGTCAAAGTTGCTGACGTTAAAGTGGCCAAGGCTGGATTGGTTACTCTTCAAGGTTGCGAAATAATTGGAACACCATTATGCTTAAAATACTATTTATTAGTGAGGGAAGTGAATGGAAAATATTACGATATTTTTTCAAATGTGCATATTGGAATGTATATAAAAGGTTTTCGAGTTCTCGATACATTACTTATTGAAGAATTGGAGCCATTAACGAATTTTTTTGAAATTTCAAATGAAAAATATGTTGAATCGCAAGAATTGTTTGATATGCTACTTTATTTGAATATTGGTGAAAGAGTAAGCGGTTTAAAAAAATTTTTAAATTAAAAATAGGATAAAAATTATCCTAACAACAAAAAGAATTTGCTTGACAGGCAAGTTCTTTTTGCATTATAATAGATAAGTTGACGAAAAAATGAAAGGAGAGATTTTTGGAAAGATGGAACAAGGAGAAAATATTTTAGGAAAAGAGAAGATTGGAAAATTGATTAGAAAATTTTCTATCCCTTGTATTATTTCAATGTTAGTTAATTCCCTATACAATATTGTTGACCAAATATTTATTGGGCAAGATGTTGGATATTTAGGAAATGGTGCTACAAATGTAGTGTTTCCATTGGTTATGATAGGTTTAGCTTTTTCGCTAATGATAGGTGATGGAGCATCTGCATATTTAAGTTTAAAGTTAGGAGAGAAAAAGAAGAAAGAGGCAGAGCAAGGCGTTGGTAATGCTATTTTGCTTTGTGCAATTGTTTCAGTTGTATTTTGTGCAATTACCCTTGTGCTTTTACCACAATTTTTAAATTTGTTTGGTTGTACAGATAATTTAAAAGATTATGCTATGGCATATGGTAGAATTATTGCAATTGGACTTCCTTTTTCAATTATTGGAACTACATTAAACTCTATTATTAGAGCTGATGGTAGTCCTAAATATTCTATGATGAGTATGGTAAGTGGAGCTGTGCTTAATACTATTTTAGATGCTATATTTATTTTTGGATTGCATAAAGGCGTTGAAGGAGCAGCTATTGCAACTGTTATAAGCCAAATATTTACATTTATTTTAAATGTTGCTTATATAAAGAAATTCAAATCAATTAAATTAACAAAGGAAAGCTTCAAATTAAAAGGAAGCGTTTGCAGAAAGGTTTCATTACTTGGAGTAAGCAGTTTTATTACTCAAATGAGCTTTGTATTTGTTATGACTGCGGAAAATAATCTACTTGGTAAATATGGGGCTGAAAGCGAATATGGTTCAGAAATTCCGATAACAGTTCTAGGAATTGTTATGAAAATTAGTCAAATATTAAATAGTATAATTATTGGTATTGCTGCTGGAAGCCAACCAATATTAGGTTACAACTATGGTGCTAAGAAATATGACAGAGTAAAACAAACTTTAAAAATTGTATTGGCTTCAAGTGTTGTAATTAGTACGATTGCATTTATTTTATTCCAAACAATACCAGATAAATTGATTTTAATATTTGGTAGTGGAGATGAAAACTACATTAAATTTGCTTGTCTAGCATTTAGAACTTATTTATTGTTATGCATTGTTAATGGGGTTCAAATTCCATCAGGAATATTCTTCCAAGCAATTGGTCAAAGTATCAAAAGTGCAATATTATCACTTTCAAGACAAATTGTTATACTAATACCTGCAATGTTTATATTAAGCTATATGTTTGGAATTATGGGCGTACTATATGCAGGACCAGTTGCAGATGCCTTGGCATTTGTACTTGCTTCAATATTCTTATTCAGAGAAGTAAAAGCATTAAAGACAACAGAAAAAGTAACAGAGGCAAAAGAAATTAGTGAAGCCAAGAATAATGCGCTTGATAAACAAGTTATTATTACAATTTCAAGAGAATACGGATCAGGTGGAAGATATATTGGAAAATTAGTTGCTGACAAATTAGGAATAAAATTATATGATAAAGAATTTGTTGAAAAATTAGCAGAAGACACTGGGCTTTCAGCTGAATATATTGAAAATAATGAACAAAAAAGAAGTCCACTAGAAATTTTGAATAATGGATATTATTCAGGATTAAATAATTCAGATGAATTATTTATAAAAGAATCTGAACTAATAAAAGAAGTTACTAATAGAGAATCTTGTGTAATTATTGGTAGATGTGCAGATTTTATCTTAAAGGACAATGACAATGTAGTAAAAGTTTTTGTAAGCAGTAATATGAATGATAAAATTCAAAGAACAACAGAGTTTTATGGAATAGAAAAGAATAAAGCTGAAAAAGAAATAAACAGAATAAACAAATTAAGAGCAAGTCATTACAAATATTATACAGAAAGAGAGTGGAAAGACATGTCAAATTATGATATTTGTATCAATAGTGACAAAATTGGAATAGAAAATGCAGCAAATTTAATTTGCAAATTAGCAGAAGAAAAGGAAAAAGTATTAACTAAATAATTATAGATACCATATTAACAATTCAAAAAGCAAACAGTTAGTTGATAATTGTTTGCTTTTGTGATATATAAGAAATAGTATTTGTATATAATAAATATAAATAAATTTTAAAAAATTTACAAAAACTATTATAAAAAATAACAATATGATATAATAATCAAAAATACACGAAAGGGAAAAATGAAATGACAGAAAACGAAATTATAAAAGAAGTTGAAAAAAGAGTAAAAAAGGAATTAGAGGGAAAGGTAGATCCAGATATGCTTGGGTATATTAATATTTTCGAAGATAGAAAAAAGAAAATATTAGAGCAAGAATATGGAATTAAGTTTCAAACCATAGTAGAAAAAAATTCTAGTTGTAGCATTGATTGAGGAGGAACAAAGAGTTGGAGTATGAATCATATAAAAATATAATAAACTTAATAAAACAATATAGATATTCTCGTTTTACTCGGAAAAATTACAGATGAAGAATTGATAAGATTTTATAGTGCTGATAATATTGAACAGGTTTATAAATATATATCTAAGGATGATGTAGCAATTGCTGAAGAATGTTTAAATGCAGGAAAAGATGCAGAAAAAGTTTTTTATACTAAAATGCGAGAAAATTATGCCAAAATGCCAGAAGAGGAAATTTCTAAAAAATTAGATGATTTTATGGAGATGGGTGTATTTGATAAGAAATTATTTGATGCTTTACCAAATGTACGAATATTACTAGATAAAATAGAAATGGTAAGACCAAACTATCAGGGGGAATTGCTTTCATTAATAAATAAAGAAAAAGTTTTTCAATATATAAATGAAAATGGAAAATCAAGAGATATTATAATTAAATATGTATCTAAATGTAATTCTATTCAGCTATTAGAGGAAACTATGAAATCAATTTCATCTGATTATAATAGAGCTGAAATATTGGTACAAGGCGGAAGCGACATGTTTTTACCATATATTACTGACCAATATTATAGAACTCAAATTGTAAAATCACATTCAGAGTTCGACTTTGACGAACAAGAATTGCTTGATGAAATGAAGGAATATAATTCTCATTTAAATTATATAAGAACACTTGACGATGATAAAAGTAGAGCAGAATACATTGCAAAAATTGAAGATAAAGATATTAAGCAATCTCTTTTAACTATAATTTCTGAAAAGGAAAGCAGAGACATTGTTATCAATAGTTTTAGTAGATATGTTGATCCTCAAATTGAAAGATTAGATAATTTAGCTCAAACAATGATTAGAGAATTTTTCGAAGATACTTTAGAAAATGGCTTTACAGATGATAAAAAAGAACGATTAGAAATAGTATTTAAAAGAAGTGATGTAGCTTTTGCAAATTTAGAGCCCAATACAAATGGAAGTGCAAATCATGTGTTTAAAAATATTGAAATATCAAATGCACACAGAAATAATATTAATAGAAATTTAGGATTTCTAGTTCATGAATATTCACATTTGCTATCAATGTATGATTATGCTTATACAAAAAATAGACCAGAGTTTTCAATAGAGGAAGGAATGGCAGATACTTTTGCAGATTCTGTAATTAATCATTATCTTGAAAGACATAAAAAAATTATATTAGATGGAGAAGAAGTTAGAGTTGATAATCCATATATTACATATAGTGGATATGATTTCGAAAATGCATGGTCAAGAACAATGCTGGCTGGATTAGAGCCTTCAGGTAAGGACAAAGAAGCAATAGGAGAATATATATTAGGTAGTAAATCAAAATTTACAGAAATGGTTTTTGGAAAAGAAATTGCAGAAACAAAAGATAAAACACATTTTGGTATGGTAGAAATTAAAACTGATAGAGAGGAATTGTATTATTCGCCAGAATTAGACTTTTCTAGCATTGATGAAGAATCAATTTATTATAGAAGGAATTGCATTTTACCATTGTACCAAATACAAAATAAAGTGAAAGGAGAAGCGGATGTAGTTGGTATCTTATCGGAGGGAAAATCCTATTGGGCAAGTTATATATCAGACAAATACTTTGATGGAAGGAAGTTTTATGAAATTCAAAAGGAAGACTTAAAGAAATTCTTAGAGCTACTTGATTTGCAAATAACGCCAGAAGGGGGTCCTAGTGCAATTTTTAGGATTTCAGAATATAAAAATGAACTAATTAATAATTTAACAGAAGAAGAAATAAAGAATTTTTCATCTGAAATTTTAGATGGCATTACTGTATTATGGGGAGATGAAATAAGGCTAGAGGCGGGAGAAAATCTAGAAAATGTTGCAAGGATTGCTTTTGAAGAAGAAATAAAGAAAGCTAAGAATGGGCAACCATTAGAAGTAACAAAACAAAAAAGAGACAGATTTGTTAAAAAATACGGAGAAATGTTTGCAGCTAAAAATGAGAGCAACATGTATATACGTGAATATGCGAAAGATTATGATTTTGCATGTCAACAAGCAGAACAAAAATACATGGGTGTAACAAGCTATATGGCTAAACAAATAGCAAGAGATGAAGGGGTTGCTTTGGAATATGAAAATGCAGAAGAAGCAATAAATTCATTAATGCGAACTAAGGATATACAGAAGGAGGACAGACAAAGTGACAGAAGTTAAGAAAAATGAGTACAAAAGAGCATATACAGAATTAAATGAAATATTTAAAATTATGTCAAAAAATGAACTAAATAAAATACCGAGCAAATTTATTGCTAATGTACAAAAAGAAATGGATAATGATTATAAATTTGAATTAGATAAAGATAATGACTTATTAAACCAGGATTTAATGACAGAAACAAAAGCACTTATAGTTCAAATATATGTAAGATTTCTAGCACCAGAAGGTGAAAATGAATTATGGCAAAAATATTATAAGTATTGTATAAATAAAATAGAAAAACAAAAAAGAAATCAATATAATCCTGATAATTTATTTAAAAATGAACAAAAATGGTCTATAGAAGAACAAGCACAAACGGAAAATGTTTCTATGGTAAAGGTTGAAAAAGAGACTTTTATAGATAAAATAAAAAAATTCTTTACAAAAATATTAAAAAAACAATGAAGTTGAAAGCAAATATGGTTCAGGTGGAAGAAAAGGAAAAAGTATTAACTAAATAATTATAGATACCATATTAACAATTCTAAAAGCAAACAATTAGTTGATAATTGTTTGCTTTTGTGATATATAAGAAATAGTATTTGTATATAATAAATATAAATAAATTTTAAAAAATTTACAAAAACTATTATAAAAAATAACAATATGATATAATAATCAAAAATACACGAAAGGGGAAAAGGAATGAAAAAGAATGAAAATGAACAAATAAAGATAGGTTTAGGAACATTTACTATTATAGTGATTGCACTTGTAATATTAGTGGTTACTGTTTGTGGAACTTTATATTTAAGTCATATTGCAAATGTAAATACAGGAAATAATAAAACAAAAAATAATAGACAAAATACTACAAGTACAGGTATTGTAGGAACTAAAAATACTTTGAATAATAATTTAACAAATGAAACTGTAATAGATGTAAAAAACACATATGCTCTTGCTTGTAAAAGTGTAATAACAGGAAGCCGATATGATTTGGAAAATTCATTAATAGCAATAGATAAAAATACAGGAGCAGAAACTAAAATTATGAAATTTGGCTCAGGTGCTTATGATTACGCTGATGGAAAATTGTATTTTTATGAAAACACAGCAAATTCATATCATAGATTTTATGAAACTGATTTAGAACAAAAAGGATTAGAGCCAAAAGAAATTTACTCTTTTGAGTATAAATTTGGTTCAACAGATAATTTAGAGTACTACAATAATAAATTATATTACACATTTAATGACGAATTATTAAGCCTTAATTTAGTAGACAACCAAATTACACATATTGCAAATGTGAAGAATTGTATTTTTGATATAGATAAAAGCACAGGTGTAATTTATTATGTAAACGACGAAGAAAATCTAATAGCTATGAATTTGGAAACAAGAGAAGAAAATGTTATTGACAATAATTCAGGAATTATAGAAATCTCTAATAACAGAGTGCTTTATGTAAAAATGGACAAGAAATCAGAACAAGAATCTGAAACCTGGTATTGGACATATAATATTGATACTAAGGAAAAGCACAAACTTGTAGAATGTTGGGGCGGAGAAATAGGAAAAACAGAGATTACAAGATACGGAAATTCAGGTTATATGTACTTAAATGGAGAAGGACAACTGGCTATTTTAGAAGATAATGAAAATATGAAAAATTTAACAGATGAAGGAAATTTTAGTTCACTTGCAGTTTTACCTAATAATAATATTTTATTAGAAAGAAATGAAACAGAAGAAGACCAGGATAACTATAAAACATATATTTATAATATAGATAACAAAACACTTGTATCAACGACAAATAATTATAGATATTCATATGTAAAATATATAAAATAATTTCAAAATATTACATAAAATATTACAATATTGCTTGATATTTTAAGAAGATTATTGTATGATATATAATGTACAAAATAGAGACTAATAAATAAAAAAGGGAGGAATAATATGAAGAAGGTGCTAATAGGCTGCATTATCGTATTTATAATGCTAACAGCAGGAATGTTATGTATACCACAAGATGTATACGCAACAGCCGATAATAGTACAAATGCATTAACAACTGAGCAAACATCAGGAGAACTAACGGATATTAAACAACAGGCTGCACAAGAGCTTAAAGATTATACAGAAAGATATGGCTCAGATACATATGGATTAACTGCATATATACTTAATAAGGTAAGAATATATAGTATACCATTTTGCTTTATTGGAATTGCAATAGGTGCAATATATCAGTATGTTATAGGAATAAGAAAATTAGATTTGAGAGACAAAGGCTTTAATTTAGTAATAGCTTTTGTAACAATTCTTATAATTTGCCAAGTATTACCACTTATATTTGCAATTGTAGTAAAAGGTTGGAGGGGTTAACGAATGAAGGTTTTATTTGCAGTAAGTAATGAAGGAATTTCAGAAGCTATTGTAAAACAATATCAGAAAGACTTTAAAGAAATAATATCATATAAAAATGTTTATTACTTTAATGCAATATTAAAAGAAATACAAAAAGACAAATCGTATGATAGAATTGTTATAAGTGAAGACTTAGAACCATTTGCAAATAATAATTATGATACAATAGATAGATTTTTGTTTGAAAAATTAGATAGTATTAGTGATGAATCTTCAAATGGAGAAGGAACAGATATTCCAATAATTTTAATTGCAACAGACAGACGTTCAAAAGGAGATAATATTTTATTAAAATTGTTCAGTATAGGAATTTATAATGCTATACTTGGAGCAGATAGAAATATAGAAGAAGTTTGTAGATTGATAAATAAACCAAGAACTAAAAAAGATGCAAAGATCTATTACAAAATAGAATCAGAAGATGCTAGCTATCAAGCTGAAAGTGAAGAAAATGTAAATGAAGTTGAAATACAAAATATTATAACTCATTACAAAAAATTGGGTAAAAATGTCGACAGATATGTAGACAGCTTTAATAATATTGCATCACAATATACAGACCAACAACTTAAAGTAATAATTAGATTTTTGCCATTAAATGTAAAGGCTGTTCTTGAAGCTGAATCTCCAAAATATCAAGAACTAATGACATATAGTGGAAATAAAAAGAAAAAAGCTGTTGGTGTAAATCCACGTTCTGCATATACTCCACTTGATAATATACCAGACGAAGTTGAAAAGGTAAAAAAAGAAAAAAAGAAAAAAGAACCAAGGGTAAAACCTAAGAAAGAGCCAAAAATATCAGAAGTAAATCTTGACATTTTAGATAATGCAAAACAAGAAAATAATTCTGGAAAGAACTTTATTGTACCAAATGCTTTTAGTAGCAAAAAAGTTAAAAAAGTTGGAAATGAAATTCCAACAGTAGAAGAAGCAGTAAAAAATCTTCAAATTTCAAAAGATGAAGAAACAGAAGTCGATTTATTTAACTTAGACGAAGAACCGGAAGGAATTGCTACACCAGAGCCAGTTGTTGAAGAAACACAAGAAGTAATACCAGAAGTACAAGAGGTTCAAGAAGCTCCTAAAAAAAGAAGAGGAAGACCTAAAAAAGTTCTAACTGAGGAAGAACAAGCTGAATTAGAAGCTAAAAAAGCAACTCCTAAAAAGAGAGGAAGACCTAAAAAAGTTGTAGAACCAGAGCCAGAAGAAAGCGAACCTGTAAATTTATTTGATTTATCTGCTGACGAAGAAGAAGAAAATAATCAGGATGTAGATTTGTTCAATTTAGGAAATGACGAAGAAAAGGAAAACATAATAGATGAAATCGAAGATATGCACGAATCACAACCAGAACCAGAGCCTGCATATGAACCTATAAATCAAAATACCAATTATATGATGAATCAAAATTTCGGAACACCAGAAGGACTATCTAATTTGTTAACAAAAGATAGAAAGATTGTGGCATTTGTAGGAGCTCCTAAGAATGGAACATCATTCTTGGTAAATAACTTAGCAGCTTTATTTTCTGAAAGTGGAATAGATACAGCAATATTAGATTTAACAAAAAATAAAAATTCATATTATATATATACAAAAAATGAAGAAAATCTAAGAAAAATTGCATTTGAATGTATGAGAAAATTAAGAAGTGGAGTAGCACAAGGAATTCCTACAAGTAGAACATTAACAGTATATACATCACTTCCAACTAATAGCGAAGAAGATAATGAAGATGTAGAAACTATTCTACAAACACTAGCATCAAGACATTCGCTTGTTTTAATAGATGCGGATTTTGAAACACCATCAAGATATTTTGCTGAATCACAAGAAATTTATTTAGTACAAAGTATGGATATATTAACAATTCAACCATTAACAGCATTTTTAAGAGATTTAAAATCTAAAAATTTGTTAAGCCCAGAAAAGTTAAGAGTAGTTATAAATAAAGAACTAAGAGTAAAAAGCTTAACCCCGAAAGTGTTAATTGGAGGAATGGCATATTATAATGAACCTGCAATGACATTTATGACTGAGCTATTTGATAAAGATAAAGTTAAATATTGTACAATACCATTTGAAATGGAAAATTACTCTAAATACCTTGAAACATTAGTAGATTGCAATGTTTCAACAAAAGGATATACAAAAGTATTTATGGCAAATTTAAAAGCGTTATCAAATATGGTATATCCATTATTAAATAAAATAAATTATGGTGCAGTAGAAAATAGTTATGGAAAAGAAAACAAACCTAAAAGAAAATTTGGAATTTAAAGATAGTAAGAGGTGAAAAAATTGGCTTTAATAGCAATATTGATATTAGTAGCAATAGTAATAGCACTAATGGTATACAATATGTCTATACACAATAAAGTAAAGACATTTACTAGTATTAACCAAAAAATAAATAGCTTAAATGTTTTGCAAGACTTTATGAATGCTATTGGCGAAGAAACATCTGTTGAAGACAAAATAAAAAAAGTTAATGAAATATTAATAGAACGATTTGAGATAAAATATTCTAGCATTATAGCATTTGATGGAGCAGAATATGCAATAAAAGCAACTAATGTAGACGAAAAACATTGGGAGACACTTAAAAATATGCATACCGAGGATGTTTTCAAAGATGCAATAGCCAATGCTACACCTAAGTATATAACAATAGAAAGTGATGACGAAAAATTATCATACCAAAAAACAGAATTTGGAAGAGCAAAATCAGCAATGTTTTTTCCACTATATATAGATAGTGTATATATTGGATATTGGCTAATAGAAAGTGGAGAAAAACATGCATTTGATAATTTAGATACAGCAATATTAGATGTTGTAAGAGATAATATAGTTGCTATATTAAAAACAGTAAATTACCAAAGTACAATGGAAAATATCAATAGAACAGATTTATTCTCACAATTGCAATCTTCTGAATATTTATATGGTAAGGGCAAAAAGATAATAGACAAATATGTAATATCAACAGTATTGATGTTCAAAATTACTAATTTACCTGAAATAAACGAAAAATATGGAAGACTAACAGGAAACAAAATAGTTACAGAAGTAAGCAAAGCAATAAAACCAAGTTTATCAAACAATTATGTATTTGTAAGATATATGGGACCCAAATTTGTTATAGTATTTTCCGGAGTAGAACAAGATTCTGTTATTCCATTTGTTAAAGACATAAAAAAATATGTAGAAAAAGTAAAAGTACCAAAAGTACAAAATGCAGAGATTAAAAAGAAAACTAAAAAGACTGAAAAAGAAGAAATTGCAATACCAAAAATAAATTGTGTTTTGTCTACATATTACAAAGGAACAGCACTTGATGGAATAACAAAAAAATTAGAAGAATACTTAGACAATGCAGATGCCGAGGAAAATGAAATAAATTGTATATAATGGAGGTATAAAATGTCTTTTGATGAAACCATGCGTTTTAAACTAGAAAAGGAGCAACCAGAAAAACCACAACAAATAGTAAAAGAAGTATATGAGGCCCTAGAAGAAAAAGGTTATAATTCAGTTAACCAAATTGTAGGATATATATTATCAGGAGACCCAACATATATAACAAATCATAATAATGCAAGACAAAAAATAAGAACACTAGAAAGAGATGAATTACTTGAAAAAATGGTTAAATACTATATAGGAATAGAAGAGTAGAGGTATTAAATGCGAATATTAGGAATAGACTATGGCGACAGTCGAGTAGGAATAGCAATATCAGATCCATTACTTATAACAGCCCAAGGGCTTGAAACTATAAGCTATAATGGAAATGACAAAATATTACTAAGTAGAATAGAAGAAATTGTAAAAAAATATGAAGTAGAAACAATCGTAGTTGGTATGCCACTAAATATGAATGGAACAAAAACAGAAAGAGTAGAGGTAACAGAAAAGTTTATTCATAAATTAAAATCCAGATTGGGAAAAATAGAGATAAAAACAGTAGACGAAAGGTTAACAACAGTTGAAGCTCATAGAACTATGAATTTCCTAGATGTAAACAAAAAGAAAAAAAGAAGCATAGTAGATACAATATCAGCTCAGTACATACTAGAAACCTATATGGGAAATTTGAAAAAATGAATATTATAAATAATTAAACTAATAATATTATTAAAGTTATCAATATTGTAGAAATACAATTTTTATATAAATTTGAAAGGAGAAAATAACAATGAATGAAGAAGGAAAAAATGTTCCAGAAAATGGAGAAGAATTAGACAATGTAATTATATTAAATGATGAGGATGGAAATGAAGTACAATTCGAGTTCTTAGACCTAGTAGAATTAGACTCAGAAGAATATGTAGTATTACTACCAACATCAGAAGAGGAAGAAGACGAAGGAGAAGTTGTAATACTAAAAGTTGAAGACACAGATTCAGAAGATGAAGAATCATATGTAAGTGTTGACGACGAAGAAATATTAAACAAAGTTTTTGAACAATTTAAAGAAAAATTCAAAGACGAATTTAATTTTACAGACGAAGACTAATAAATGATGGAATAGCTAAACTTTGGCTATTCCATTTTTATTTGAAATTATTTGGAAAAAGTGTTATAATATTTACATAATCGAGAGATTATTATTAAAAATAAGGAGTGAAAAAAATGGAAAAACGGTTAAATCTTAAAGAAGAATTAGAAAAGTTTTATAATTCCAGAGAGTTTAAAAAAGTTTGGAGAGAAAAAGTTGAAAAGAGGATAAAATCTGCAATTGTTGATTTTGTGCCTGTAAAGAAAAGAGGAAAATACGAAGCTCTTACAAAAAAGCTCAAAGAAGAAATAAAACAAGAATTTGCTTCTGACATTGTAAGAGAAGGATATCGCTTTTATTACCAAGAAAGTAGTAAGCCTATTTATCAATACGAAAAAAATAAACCAAGACCATTAAAAAAGAGAGAAGCAATCTTAGATATGATGAACATTGACGAATTTATTTATGTTGTTGATGTTCTTTGCGAGTCGAAACTTAAAGGATTAGAAGTTTTTCTTGAATCAGAACTCTACCAAAAGTAAGTGATTTCTTACTAAAAAGCCAGTTTAAAACTGGCTTTTACTTTTTCGTTGACAATTTGTATATCAAAGTGTAAAATAGATAATAGTAAAAACAAAGGAGATTGATGTAAAATGAAAAAATTAAGCAGTTGGCTTTTAACAATATTTATAATAATGTTTTGGGCATTTCGAGTTATGGTTGCCTTTTTATATAATATGGCAATAGATTTTCCAATAAAACCATTGGATTTCAATGTAGAAATGATTTTATTATTTGTAACATTTATAGCAGTATTACTAATAATTAAAAGAAAGCTAATAGGAGGAATATTATATGGACTAATTAACGTGTATTATTTTGGAACATATGCATATGACTTGGCAGCAACAACAAAAGCAGCAACAATGAATATGGAAAATTTGGTAAATCTATTAGTGTCAGGAATAGCATTGATATTAGCAATTGCTATACTAGTAGATTTAGCATTAAACCAAGATCGTCATGAAGGAAAAGATAACAAAGACACATATTGGTTCTATAAAGACAAAAAATATGATCGTAAATTAGATGATAGAGCAGATAAAAATCAATATAGATTGTAGTTTCCCTAAAATTTTGCAAAATTAAACAGAAAAACGTGAATCGCAAAAAGAGGTAACAGAAATAATAACATAAGATTAAATAATAAATCGAAAAATAAGAAAGAGGAAAATATGAAAATAATTTTAGCATCAGCATCAAAACAAAGACAAGATATATTAAAAATGGTTGGAATAAAATATGAAGTATTAACAAGTGATTTAGACGAAATAAGTAATCAAACTGAGCCAGACAAATATGTAGAAGAACTTTCACTAAACAAAGCCAATTCAGTTAGTCAAAAAGCAAGCGAAAAAGCAATAATAATTGCAGCAGATACAATTATATACTACAATAAAAAGAAATACGAAAAACCAAAAACAAAACAAGAAGCTTTCAATAACTTAAAAGAGTTATCAGGACAAAAAAATACTGCATATACAGGTATTACAATAATAGATTTATATCAGAATAAAACAATAACATTCTCAACCAAAACTGACGTATATTTTAGAAACATTACAGAAAACGAAATAAACTGGTATATTGAAAATGAACCCAAAATTTTAAAATGCTGTGGCTATGCTCCACTAGGTAAAGCTGCCCTATTCATAGACAAAATAGATGGAGATTACAATACCTTATTTGGAATATCTCCAAGTGTGGTATATGAAAAATTGAAAGAATTAGGATATGGAATAAATGATTTTGAATTGGAAACTTTTTTATGAAGCAAAAATGATAGATAATGGAAGGTGAAGATAATGGATAATGAAAGAAGTAAGATTTCTCTAAATTGGTAAGTGGGGAGTTATGAAAAACTTTTACTAAATTGCACAATTAACTTATTAACCATATTCCTATATAATGTAGATAAGAAACAGATGGAGTGTGGTTATAATGAAAAAAATAAAACTACCTATTAAGAATATAGAAACTAACATAATTTTAAATGCCTTAATACAATTTAAAAATGATAAATAAAAACAAGGTATCTATACAGAACCTATTGATGAACTAATTTTAAAATTGAATAAAATTTATTAAACATATCTGAACTGATTAAAAATGGTCAGTTCTTTTTTTATGCCAGAAATGGAATACATAGCCATCTTATTAAATTAAGGTGGCTAAATTAAAAGAAAGGAGGAGTTGGTAAAACAACAACAACCTTTAATCTTGGTGTAGCATTGGCTAAACAAGGAAAAAGAGTGTTAGTTGTAGATGTTGATCCTCAGAGTAATTTAACTACTT
>OLGM01000409.1_pt1 | contig 28520 bp, 26 predicted proteins | sample 1606001 | NCBI WGS metagenome assembly OLGM01 (sample SAMN03283294) | human gut metagenome | biome: human-associated habitat; material: feces | host: Homo sapiens | place: Peru | collected 2012
ACTACCACTATCCTTTACTATATTAATTATACATATTTATTTTTAGAATTGTCAACAAAAAAAAAGATACATTGTATGTACCTTTTACATTTCAACATTATGATAAATATTTTGAACATCATCTATTTCATCTATCATATTATATAATCTTTGAAATTCTTGTAAATCTTCTCCAGCTAAAGTAATTCTTTCTTTTGGTAACATTGATATTTCATCTAATTCAAACTCAATATTAGGATTTAATTTACTTATAGCACCTTTTATCTTAAATAAATCTTGTGGTGCTCCATATATAACAATATGATTATCACTTGATTCAATATCTTCAATATCTACATCATCCATGATTAAAGCATCCATTACTTCTTCTTCATTTAAACCATTAAAAGCAACTACACTTAAATTGTCATACATATAAGCAACACTTCCTTGAGCCCCTAATTTAACATGACATTTATTAATAACAGCTCTTAAATCACTTATACTTCTATTTACATTATCTGTTAAACATTCAACCATTAAAGTTGATCCTGCTGGTCCAAATACTTCATATGTTACTGTTTCATAGTTTTCTCCAGAGCCACTATTTACTTTATCAATAGCTCTTTTTATAACATCTGATGGTACTTGTTCTTTTTTAGCTTTTTCTATTAATCTTTTTAATCTTAAATTACCTTCTGGACTAGTTCCTCCGGTTTTAGCAACTTGATATATTTCTCTTGCATACATACCATATAATTTACCACGTGCTGCTCCTGTTTTTTGTTTTGCAGCTGCTATATTAGGAAATCTTCCCATAATTTCACCATTCCTTCTTGTGTCTTTATTTTACTATATATTTATATTTTTTTAAATACTTATTTAGAAATATTATAATCTTTTTTTATAATATTATCTAAAAATTGATTAGAACCATATTGATAAGGTTTTATATTTAGATGAAGATACTCATCAAATTCCATAGGAAAAGATGTTATCAAGCAATTATTAAAATGTGCTTCTAATCTTCTAAAGTTTCTAATCATCTTATCAGATAGATTTTTTTGAATTCTTAAATTTTCTACTTTATATTCCAATAATAACTTTTTTAAATCTTTATCATTTAGTTTACTATCTTTTAATTTATCTTCATATCTTTTTTTAAGCGCTAGCTCACGACTATTATATCTAACTGGTAATAGTGATATAACTTTTACTTTATCTATACCTTTATCTTTTAAAATATCAAAGAAGATTGATAATGCGATTAAAGCTGATGGTGATACATCACTTATATTTTCGGGATAATAATCACCATTATCTTTATAATCTCTATACTCATCTGTTTCTAAAGTACTAACACCTTCATTTAATTTATATAATTTTCTTTTTATTCGCTTTTGGAATGATGTTGTTATACTTTCTTTTTCGTTTTGTATAGCGTATATATAACAAACATTATTACTTATTCCATAACTTATTTTAGGTAAATTATATATATCATCATCTTTTATAAATGATGCCCTAAAGAAAAATGGTGTTTCCATTCTAATATCTTGTTTTAAATCTTCAATCTTTATTTTACTATCATCTATAGTATTATATATAAAACTATTTTCTGTACATAATTTATTTTGATAGAAGTCTATTTGCTTTTTAACAAATAGACATGGATTAGCAAAATCATCATATAAAGCATTAGCCCATAAATTTGTTAAGTAGCATTTTACTCTAACGTTTAATTCATAGTTCTTAAAAATATTAGGACTACTATCGCATAGTTTTACATAATCACAAAGTAAATTAACAAGTCTATCTTTATCATTAATAATAAGTACTGGTTTAGAATCAAAACTATCATTACATGCAAATGTTTTTCCTAAGAAAGTATTAAATCCAACATTAAAAATATATTCTTCTTTATATATATCATTTAATAGTACTTTTACTTCTCCTGTACTAGCCTCTTTAATTATTTCATTAAAAAAGATATTTTCAATTATATCTTTTTTATCCATTTTGAGCTTTTTTTAAGGCATCTTTAGCAGCTTCTTGTTCAGCTTCTTTTTTACTATGTGCCGTACCTTTTCCATAAATAATATCATCTATCTTAACTTCAACAGTAAACATTTTATTATGAGCAGGTCCTTCTTCATCAACTACTACATATTCCAAACTTCTTCTTTCTGTTTGAACTAATTCTTGTAAAACTGATTTATAATCACTAAAGAAATCTACTTCTTTTCTTTCTATTAATGGAATAATATTACTATAAATAAAATTCTTTACAAAATCTAAGCCTTGATCTAGAAACATTGCTCCAGTGAATGATTCAAAGATATCAGCAACAATTGCTTTTCTCATTCTACCACCAGTTGCTTCTTCACCATGACCTAAAAGTAAATATTTATTTAAACCTAAGCGAAGAGAATATTCATATAAAGCTGACTCACATACATAATGAGCACGAAGCTTTGTCATCTTTCCTTCCTCTTCTTCTGTATTCTTAAATAAATATTCACTCATGACTAGTTCTAAAACGGCATCTCCTAAATATTCTAATCTTTCATAGCTTTTAGTTTGGTGCTCATTCGCATATGATGTATGAGTAAAAGCCTCAATATAAAGTTTTTCATGATTAGGTATTATATTAAATTTATCATATAGTTCTTTCATTTATCTCACCTGTCAATATTATATCAAATTTTTAACTATGGTGTATAGTTATTTTACTTTTTTTAAAAACTTTAGTATAATGATTAAGGTGAAAAGATGAAATATATTTTAATTGCAGCAATTCATTTATATCAATTAATTCCAGGAAAATGGCATGATTCGTGCAAATACATTCCTACTTGTTCTAATTATGGAATTGAGGCAATTGAAAAATATGGTAGTCTTAAAGGTGGATTTTTAACCATTAAAAGAATTTTACGATGTAATCCTTTTAGTAAAGGTGGTTATGATCCAGTTGATAAAAAAGGAGTTAAAAAATGAAAAAATATTTATTTATTGTTTTAGGTATTGTGTTACTATGTACAGGGTGTTTTAAAAGGGATTCAATGGAAGATATAACTATTTATACTTCTGTTTATCCAATTGAATATATAACAACAAGACTGTATGGCGATAATGCAAAAATTAGTAGTATTTACCCAAATGGTATTATCGTTGATAAATATACATTAACTGAAAAACAATTAGATGATTATAGTAAAGCTGATTTATTTATTTTTAATGGATTAAGTAGTGAAAAAGATTATATTAAACCCATGTTTAGTAAAAATAAGAATTTAAAAATAATTGATGCTACTTCAAGTATTGAATATGAAAATAAAATGGAAGAAATCTGGTTAGACCCTTCTAACTTTCTTATGATTGCACAAAATATTAAACTGGGTTTTGATGAGTACATCACTAATCAATATTTATTAAATGAAATAGAAGAAAATTATAAACAATTAAAAATTGATGTTTCAAGTTTGGATGCAAAAATACAAACAATGATTGAAAAAGCTAAAGATAAAAGAATTGTTGTTACTAATAGTTTATTTAAATATTTAGAAAAATATAATTTTGAAGTTATTTCTTTAGATGAAAATGAAACAGCTTTAGATAAAAATATTACTACTGTTAAAAACATGATTAAAAAAGGTGAATTAAAATATATCTATAGTTTAAAAAATGAAGATACTAGTGAAATGGTTTCTAACTTAATTGAAGGAAGCGATGTTAAAATACTTGAATTTCACTCTTTATCAAATATAGATGACGCTGAAAAAAAATCTAAAAAAGATTATCTTTCAATTATGAATGAGAATATTGAACTATTAAAAGAACAATTATATGATTAAAAATTATTGACAAAGACATGTATATATTGTAAAATTATACATGTAGCTGGAGTGATACTCAAGAGGCTGAAGAGGCGCCCCTGCTAAGGGTGTAGAGCGGGCAACTGCTGCGAGGGTTCAAATCCCTCTCACTCCGCCATTTATGAATTAACCTTGTTCTAGCAAGGTTTTTTTGTTATCAAAAAGAAAAAATTGTAATTTAAGATTACAATTTTTTAATACTCACAATTATTTGGAGTTCTAGGGAATGGAATAACATCACGGATATTTTCAACTCCAGTAAGATAAATAATTAATCTTTCAAATCCCATACCAAATCCAGAGTGATAACATCCACCATATTTACGTAAATTACAGAACCAATCTACAGGATCTTTTTCTACATGAAGTTCTTGCATTCTCTCCATTAGTTTATCATAGTTATCTTCTCTTTGAGAACCACCCATTAATTCTCCTGCTCCTGGAACTTCTAAGTCAACAGCGGCAACAGTCTTATTATCAGGATTTACTTTCATATACCAAGCTTTAATATCTTTTGGCCAATCTGTGATAAATACTGGACTATTAAAGTATTCAGTAATATATCTTTCATGTTCTTTTGCAATATCATCATCATAGCTTGGAGTAAATTCCCATTTTGTATCAGCTTTCTTTAGAATATCAACAACATCATGATGAGTAATTCTTACAAATTTAGAATTAATTAATTTAGTTAATTTATCTTTTAAACCATTTTCTACAAATTTATCAAAGAAATCAATCTCTGTAGGACATTTTTCTAAAACATAGTTTACAATAAATTTTAACATATCTTCTTCGATATCCATTAGACCATTTAAATCACAAAAAGCAATTTCTGGTTCAATCATCCAAAATTCATTAGCATGAGTTTTGGTATTAGAGTTCTCTGTTCTAAATGTTGGACCAAATGTATAAATACGTTTATACGCCATGGCATATGCTTCACCATGTAATTGTCCAGTTCCTGTTACATATGCTTTTTTACCAAACAAGTCTTTTGACATATCAACATGACCATCTTTCTTAGGAAGATTATCTAAATCAAGTGTTGTTATCTTAAACATTTGATCGGATCCTTCACAGTCAGTAGTTGTAATAAGTGGTGTATGAACATAAATATATCCCCTATTTTGGAAATATTCATGTATTGCCATAGCAGCAACACTTCTTACTCTAAATACTGCACCAAATAAATTAGTACGAGGACGAAGATATGCTTGTTCTCTTAAAAATTCTCTAGTATGTCTTTTAGGTTGGATAGGAAAATCTTCAGCACAGTCTCCTTCTAATTTAATAGAAACTGTTTGTAATTCTATTTCTTGACCTTCTTTAGGTGATTTTATAACTTTACCTGTAATGGTAATAGCACTTCCAATGTGAAGTTTTGCAATATCATCAAAGTCAGATAATTTGTTATCATAAACAACTTGAAGGTTTTGAAAAGTTGTTCCATCATTAAAATCAATAAAGCCAAATTCTTTTTGTTTACGATGATTACGAATCCATCCTTGAATAGTAATTTCTTTATCTAAATACTTTTTACTATCCATAAATAATTCTTTTAAATCTATTAACATTGTATTACCTCTTTTCTATTTCCTCTTTTAAAATTTTAGCTGTAACACTAGGATCAGCTTGACCACGTGTTGCTTTCATTATTTGACCAACAAAGAAATCAAAAACATTACGACCTTTACGGTACTCTTCTATTAAATCTAAGTGTTGTTCTAAAATATCAACAATCATCGGTCTTAAAACATTCTCATCACTTATTTTACTCATTCCTAATTCTTTTACTAAAACTTTAGGATCTTTTTTGTTTTCAATCACCTTAACAAATATCTCTTTACTTTGTTTAGAAGAAATTTTACCATCTTCTACCATTTTTAGAAGTTCAAACAACTTTTCTGGCGTTAGATATATATCTGTTAGGTGTAAATTATTTTTATTTAGATAACCTAAAATGTTAGAAGTGAGAAAGTTAGCAACGGTTTTAGGATTGCACCCTAATTTTATTGTCTCTTCAAAATAATCAGAAATTTCTTTTTCTTTAATAATGGTTTTAGCATCTATTTCTGCCAAATTATATTCATTAATATATTTTTCTTTTCTTTCATTTGGTAAAGTTGGAATAGATTTTTTTATTTCTTCTAACCATTCTTTACTTAATTTAAATTTAGGTATATTAGGTTCAACAAAATATTTATAATCAATCGCATCTACTTTACTACGCATATATATAGTAGTTCCTGTTTCTTCATCAAAACGACGTGTTTGTTGTTCCATTTCATCATATTTACCATTTTCTTTTAATTCAATTTGTCTTTCTATTTCGCTGTTAATAGCTTCTCTTACAGAACTGAAAGAATTAACATTTTTTATTTCTATTTTAGTACCCCAATTACTTGAATCATTCTCATCTTTATCTATATCCATTATAGAAACATTAACATCACATCTTACTTGTCCTTTTTTACTATCAGCATCACTTATATCAGTATATTGATATATAGAACGCATTGTTTCTAGAAAACTAACTGCTTCATTAGCATTATGAAATACTGGTTCAGTAACAAGTTCTAGAAGTGGAACTCCAGCTCTATTATAATCAATAGTTGAATAATTAGCTTGATGATCAGTAGCTGCCGAATCTTCTTCTAGGTGAATATTATTGATTTTAGCAGTCTTAATTTCACCATTACATTCATAATCTATAGAACCATATATTCCAACAGGAGCAGGTTTTGTTTCTTGGGTAATTTGAAATCCTTTTGGTAAATCTGGATAATAATAATTTTTTCTTTCAAAATAAATATATTCTGGTTGTTTACAATTCAATATTATACTAGCAATTAAAGCTTTTCTTACAGCTTCTTTATTAACAACAGGAAGAGTGCCTGGAAAAGCCATATCTAAAGGCGCTATATTAGAATTAGCTTCACAATCATAGTTATTAGCAGCACTTGAAAATACTTTAGAATTAGTTTTACTTATTTCACAGTGCATCTCTAAACCAATTAATGCTTTATACTTATCCATTTTGTACCTCCTTTGCAATTTGACCTTTATAATCCATAGCACTTTCTAGAGCAAATGCGATATTCAAGACATTTTCATCATCATAACATTTACCTGTTATATTAAGTCCTACAGGAAGATTATTTATAAATCCATCAGGAATAGTAATTGAAGGAAAACCTCCAAAATTACCAACTTGTAAATGTTCTTCTAAGACACTTGTATTTTCATCTAGAATATCTTTATCTCCATCTAAGTGTTTAGCAGGACCACTACCTACAGGAAGAATAACTCCATCATAATCTTTAAATAGTTCATTCCATTTATCAACAAGTAGTCTTCTTACTCTTTGGGCATTGTGAAAATATCTATCTTTATTTTCTGATTGTAAAACATATGAACCTATTACAAATCTTCTTTTAATTAAAGGCGAAAAACCTTTAGTACGATAATCTTTCATCATTTCAATATAATTGTCACCACTGCCTCGAGGTCCAAAAATAATTCCTGTTAAGTTAGACATATTAGATGTTGCTTCAGCACAAGATATAACAACATAAGTTGAAGCTATAGTGTTTAATAAAGTTTTATCAATTGATACTTCTTCTACTTTTATACCAATTTTTTTACATAATTCAAGTTTTTCTTTAAAATTATTTAAATGTTCTTTTAATTCATCACTAGCATTAGGATAGTTATTTATATCACATATCTCTTTAATATAACACAACTTTTTACCTTCTACTTTACCTGTTAGAGCTTGTAAAAGATTAATATTAGTAGAATCCCAAGTAGTCATATCTTTGGAATCAAGGCCTTTCATATTATCAACAACGATTGCAGCATCTTCTACACTTCTAGAAAGTACGCCACAATGATCTAAACTACTTGCGAAAGGAAATAAGCCATAACGCGAAATCATTCCATAAGTTGGTTTATATCCAACAATACCACAATAGGCAGCAGGTTTACGAATTGAATCTCCGGTATCGCTTCCTGTTGCATAAGGATAAACTCCACTAGCTACAGCTGCAGCAGAACCAGCACTTGATCCTGCACACATACGTGTATGATCCCAAGGATTTAAAACAATACCAGTATGACCTGTAGTACCTGTTCCTCCCATTCCAAACTCATCTAAAACGGTTTTATTAACCATAATTGCTCCAGCGTGTTCTAAATTTTCGATAGCTGTTGCGGTAAAAAATGGTACATAATCTTTTAAAGTATTACTAGAACCAGTACTTAAAACACCTCTAGTACTATAATTATCTTTAACACCATAAGGAATACCAGAAAGCAAATTATCTGTTACTTCTACTCCTTTAGCATCATCTAAAATAGTAACGAAAGCATTACATTTATCTTGTATTTTATGAGATTTTTCTAGTGATTCTTTTACAAGTTCATCACTTGTTACTTCACCGTTAATTAAACTTTCATGTATTTTTTTAATACTTTTATCCATATATGTCATTATTTCACCACCTTTGGTACTTTAATCTCTCTACCTTTAACATCATCACAGTTTTGAAGTAATTCCTCAATTGGAACAGAACTTTCTACCTTGTCTTCTCTTAATTCATAAATGCATCTATCTAAACAGTGAGTCATAGGCTCAACATTTTCAATATTAGTAATTTTATTAATAATATCAATATTTTTATCAATAATATCAAATTCATCTAATACTTGTTTGTTTTCCTCTTCTGTTAATCCAATTAATAACTTATCAGCATAATCATTTACCATCTCTTTTGTAAACTTACTCATATATATCCTCCTCTATCTATAAAAAAATAGTTACTCATCCTATATAAGGACGAATAACTATTATCCGCGGTACCACCCTAATTACCAATTTGGTCTCTTTATATTTATAACGGGTTGTATCCCGACTTATTCTACTTTTATTTCGATAAGTAACTCCATGGTGTTACACTATAAAGGTTATTATCTGTATTCCACCCTCACAGACTCTCTTTAAACACTTATTTATAGTACATGTCCACTTCTTTGTATTTACAATATTGATTATAGCATAAAAATATTTTTTTGTATATAAAAAATTACAAAAAAAGCCTTGCAAGGCTTTGATTTCGAAATGGTGACCCGTACGGGATTCGAACCCATAAATGCATGCGTGAAAGGCATGTGTGTTAACCATTTCACCAACGGGCCATCTAAATGGTGGACCTGACAAGACTCGAACTTGTGACCCCTACATTATCAGTGTAGTGCTCTAACCAACTGAGCTACAGGTCCACAATATAATAAATAAAAATGGCGCCCGATGTAGGACTCGAACCTACGACCTAACGGTTAACAGCCGTGCGCTCTACCGACTGAGCTAATCGGGCATCAATTGATGACTATTTCATTGTACATTATTTTATATGTTTTGGCAATACCTTTTTTTCATTTTTTTTAATTTTCTACAAAATAGTCATTAATTATTTATTATTTTACTAACTTTTTCTATTACTTTTTGTTTTTGATGAATACGATTTTGATAATTAGGATGATATGTCCAAATTATATTTTCATCATATATCATTGGATTTTCTCTAGTTGGATAACTATTAATTAAGTTTGATTTTAAAGCTTTTAAATATTGATAAGTCATATGATAATAAGGATTTGTTGGGCCAGTTGTTAATATAGTGTATTCAGGATTAAACATTTTAGTTACTTCTAATAAATATTCAACACTTAATTTTTCTAACTTATCATTATTAGGATGACCAATTTCTGTTCTTTTTCCAGCAATAAACATATTATTCCAAATAACATTATTAATTAAATCTTTGTCTTCTATATTTAGAACACTTTTTATAAACTTCCAATAATCCTTATTACGAGCACCTTCTTTTAAAAATCGATAATATTGATCCTCTATTTCATCTATATCAGGTACATTAACAGGATCATTGTAATTCATCCAGCAATTTGTTTCTTGCCCTATATATAATATTTTTCTTTTTAAATTATCTACATAAAGAGGGTTAGAACTTATTAAAAGTGGAATAGCTAATTCTTCTCTACGAGGTAAATGTTTATACTCTTCTAGTATATAATTATTTAAATCACGTAATTTATCCATCAACAATCCCCTCTTTCGATGTTATATTATACATAAAAATTTAAAAAATGCAAATTAATTAGCAATCGCATGATGAGCGGTTGGACTATTTATATCTAGTGCCTTAAATTCATAACCATTTTTTAAACCATATTCAATTACTTGTTTTACAGCTTCAATACTGTTTGGTTTTATATCGTGTTGTAAAACAACATAATAGTTTTTTCCATGTAATGATTTAATAATGTTTGTTGCTATTTTTCCTGAATCATTTGTTGCAGTATCTTGACTAGCTACATTCCAATCAAAATAAACATAACCTTCATCTTTCATACGATTTGCTATTTTAGTTACAACCTTAGGGCTAAATTTACTTATTGTATTAGAACTTCCACCTGGAAATCTAACTAAATTAGTATAATGACCTGTTATATTATAAATCTTATTACGCATTTTATATAAATCATCAAAATAAGCATCAACACTAGAATAAATATTTTTATAAGAATGAGAATATGTATGAATACCTATACTATGACCTTCTTCATATTCTCTTTTAAGATAATAATCATAACCGAATTGACCAGTTACAAAAAAAGTTGCTTTTACATTATAACTCTTTAATATATCTAAAAGTTTACCAGTGTAAATACAAGGACCATCATCAAATGTCAAATATATTACTTGTTCATTAGAAATACTACTTTTATCATAAACCGTAACTTTTCTTATCTTTTCTGTTTTATTACCACTACTGTCAGTAACACTATAAGTTATTTCATATATTCCCGCTTTATTAGTATCTACATTACTATCTATTATAACTTTATCTGTAATATTACCATCACAATTATCGGTAGCATTATACCCTAGTTCTTCATATTTGTTTCCTATATAAATACTTTTATCTCCTCCAACTAAAGTAATAATAGGACTATCTTCATCTTTATATTGAACATCAATACTTTTTATTGTTTTATTAAATGAAGAATCGGTAACTTCTAAATATATTTTATTTTCATCATAATTTTTAATTATTTTATTTGTCATATCTCCATCATAATTATCATTAGCTTTATATTTTAATTCATAATTTTTTAAATCTACATTAGGGCAAACATTAATATTTTCTTCTGTCTCTATTTTAGGTGGTATATCATCTATAATATTTACTTTCCTAGTTACTGTTTCTTTTTTATTCTTATATTCTATTTCATAATCAACTTTATACTCTCCTAATTTATCAGTATCTACATTACTATTTATTTTAATATTTTCTAGTTTTAAACCTTTTAATAACCTACTTTTATAATAAGCTTCTGCTCCTTGTTCCAAATAATTAGAAAATACGCATAAATTTTCTACTTCGTTACCATTTAATTTTATAACTATTTTTTTATCAAAAAAAAGAAACCAAGTTAAAAATTCTATTAAGACAATAATAGATGCTACCAAACAAGATATTAATAATTTCTTTTTCATAAATATCACACTTCTTACATCTTTATTCTACCTAGTTTTTAAAATATTATTATCTTAAGAATTAAATTTTAACTCTAGTTCTTTTAAATTTTCATTATCAATTATATTTTCATCATATTCAATGTATATTTTTATATCTTTCTTATCATCAGTAAAATTGCTATAAGAACTTCCTATTCCTTCTATTTCAAATAATTCTTCAATCATATTTAAAAGACAATACTCACAACATAAGTTTTTAATAATAATTTGATATTTCTTTATTAGTTAAGTGTTTATCAAAACTAACTAAAATAGAGGTTTTATTAAACATATTTAAAAATAGTAGTATTTCTGATTTTAACATTATTTACTTCACTTACATCTTTTACTAACAATAAATAATTTTTCAATTCATTGTTACTTACAAAATAATTTATTTCTAAAGTAAGCTTATTAAACTTTACACCTTTTTTATCTTTATACATTAAAACTCGAAATATAATATTCCGAGCTTAATTTCAATCTGGTGTCCTGTTAGGGACTCGAACCCTAGACCCACTGATTAAGAGTCAGTTGCTCTACCAACTGAGCTAACAAGACATGTTATAACAACAATGTTATTATAACATATTTTTTAATATTTGTATCTATTTTTTTAGAAAAAATTGATTACCCTTTGTTTCATTACTATATTCTGCATAAGGACTTATGTTATTTTCAATACAACTCCTTAAGTAAGTTGAAAAATATACTTGATTACCGCATCCATACCTTCTAAGATCTTTGCAATAATTTTCTTCAGCTTTATCTTTAAACATGCAATTAAAAAATAACATTTCATTATAATAGTAAGATAAACATTTAATAATATTATCATTATTTTTTGTATCAATACACTTTTGAAATTTAGATATACAATTTTTATTTACTTCACCTATTGAATACTTATATTCTTTATCTTTATTATGGCAAGAATCTAATATGCTTTCCATAATTTCTAAAGCTTTTGATGCTTCTTCTTTCGTTATCCCGTAATTCGTCATTTCTTCAATAATATAATCCATATTATTTAAAGTAAAAGCTTTTAAAACCGTATCAGAAGATGTTACTTCGCAAATCATTTTGACAGCTGCTACCTCAAAATAATAAGAGCAAATTCCATCAAAAGGATTTTCATTATTACAATATTCTTTATTTAATAATTCTGTCATCCCCTCTGAGAAAAAACGAGGTAAATCATCATTGCCATAAATACAATGAATTATCTCATGTAATGTTTCATGAGTGGCAGGGAACTCTTTATATATACCAATACTGTTATATGGCTCTTCATAATACTGACCAGCAATATTTTTATCTATATAAAAAGGTCTTTTTTTATAAACTATTTCTACGTTTAACAATCTATTATAAACTTCTTCTTTATTAAGATAAGGATTATCTTTTATTAATTGACTTATTGAATGCAAATAATATTTATAGCAATTTTTAAAACTATGATTTTTGTTTATTGCATCTAACAATAGATATTCATCTAATAAATCATCAGTAATTTCAATATTGAGTTGTTTTTCGATAGTTTCTTTAATTTTTTCTACTTCTTCATCAGTAGCAACTATACTATTTCCTGAAAATAGATTTGATTTATCATTTTTTCTTTTAGTTGGTTTATAATAAAAAACGTTATAATAAGTATTAAAGCAAATTAATAAGGCAATAATAGAAGAATTAACTGCGGTAACAATCTTTGATACTTTATCTGTTTTAACAGCTAGCTTTTTTAAATCTTCTGGTTCAATATCAACATTATCTTTTTTATTCATATATTTTCCCCCTCTCTTTTTTATTTAAGTTTTTTTAAAGTAAGCACTATTATAATACAAACTTAAAAACTTTTCAAGGTTGGAGATAAACAAAAACTAAAGTATTTCTACTTTAGTTTAGTGTTATTAATTTTTTCTAGCTTTAATTGCAGCTTGTGCAGCAGCAAGTCTTGCAATAGGAACTCTAAATGGTGAACATGATACATAATCAAGTCCAATATTGTGGCAGAATTCTACTGAAGATGGATCTCCACCATGTTCTCCACAAATACCAATATGTAAATTTGGATTTACTGGTTTACCTAATTTAATAGCTATTTCCATTAACTTACCTACACCGTTTTGATCTAGTTTAGCAAATGGATCATTTTCAAAAATCTTAGTATCATAATAAGAATTTAAGAATTTACCAGCATCATCTCTTGAGAATCCAAATGTCATTTGAGTTAAATCATTTGTTCCGAAGCAGAAGAAATCAGCTTCTTTAGCAATTTCATCAGCAGTTAAAGCAGCTCTTGGAATTTCAATCATAGTACCTACTTCGTATTCTAATTCAATTCCAGATGCTTTAATTTCAGCATCAGCAGTTTCGACTACGATATTTTTAACATATTTTAATTCTTTAACTTCACAAACAAGTGGAATCATAATTTCTGGTTTAACATTCCAATCTGGATGTTTTTTCTTTATATTAATTGCAGCACGAATAACAGCTTTTGTTTGCATTCTAGCTATTTCTGGATAAGTAACAGCAAGTCTACATCCTCTGTGTCCCATCATAGGGTTTACTTCATGAAGTGTTGCAATTAAGTTTTTAATATATTCTACACTCTTACCTTGAGCTTTAGCTAATTTTTCAATATCAGCTTCTTCTGTAGGAACAAATTCATGTAGAGGTGGATCTAAGTATCTAATAGTTACTGAATATCCTTCTAGTGCTTCATATAATTGTTCAAAGTCACTTTGTTGATAAGGTAAAATCTTATCTAAAGCAGCTTCTCTTTCTTCTACAGTATCTGCACAAATCATTTCTCTAAATGCAGCTATTCTATCTTCTTCAAAGAACATATGCTCAGTACGACATAAACCAATACCTTCAGCACCTAATTCTTTAGCTTTTTTAGCATCTTTTGGAGTATCAGCATTTGTTCTAACTTGTAGTCTTCTAAATTTGTCAGCCCAACCCATAACACGGCCAAATTCACCTGCTATAGTAGCATCTACTGTTTTAATAATACCATCATAGATATTTCCAGTAGTACCATCTATTGAGATATAATCTCCTTCATGATATGTTTTTCCAGCTAAAGTAAATTGTTTGTTTTCTTCATCCATAACAATATCACCACAACCAGATACACAACAAGTACCCATACCACGAGCAACAACAGCAGCGTGTGATGTCATACCACCACGAACAGTTAAAATACCTTGTGATGCTTTCATACCAGTAATATCTTCTGGAGATGTCTCTAATCTAACTAGAACAACTTTTTCTCCATTTGCATGCCATTTTTCAGCATCTTCAGCAGTAAATACTACTTTACCACATGCAGCTCCAGGAGATGCTCCTAAACCTTTACCAACTGGAGTAGCAGCTTTTAATTCTTTTTGATCAAATTGAGGATGTAATAAAGTATCTAAGTTTCTTGGATCAATCATAAGTACTGCTTCTTCTTCAGTACGCATTCCTTCATCAACTAAATCACAAGCAATTTTTAAAGCAGCTTGAGCAGTTCTCTTACCATTTCTTGTTTGTAGCATGAATAATTTTCCATGTTCAACAGTAAATTCCATATCTTGCATATCTCTATAATGAGCTTCTAGAGTTTTACAAACTTCTTTGAATTGTTCAAATGCTTCTGGGAATTTATTAGCCATTTCAGTAATTTTCATTGGAGTACGAACACCAGCAACAACATCTTCACCTTGTGCATTTGTTAAGAATTCTCCAAACAAACCTTTTTCTCCTGTAGCAGGATCACGAGTGAAGGCAACACCAGTACCACAATCATCACCCATATTACCAAATGCCATAGATTGAACATTTACAGCAGTTCCCCATGAATAAGGGATATCGTTATCTCTTCTATATACATTAGCTCTAGGATTATCCCATGATCTAAATACAGCTTTAATAGCTCCCATTAATTGTTCTTTTGGATCGTCTGGGAAATCAGTACCAATTTTTTCTTTGTATTCAGCCTTGAATGAATTAGCTAATTCTTTTAAATCATTAGCATCTAATTCAATATCTTGCTTAACGCCTTTTCTTTCTTTCATTTCATCGATAAGTTGTTCAAAATATTTCTTACCAACTTCCATAACTACGTCAGAATACATTTGAATAAATCTTCTGTAGCAATCCCAAGCCCATCTTGGATTATTTGATTTTTCAGCTATTACATTAACTACATCTTCATTAAGACCTAAGTTAAGAATAGTATCCATCATACCTGGCATAGAAGCTCTAGCGCCAGAACGAACAGAAACTAATAATGGATTTTCTTTGTCACCAAATTTTTTACCAGTAACTTCTTCCATTTTAGCAATGTACTCGTTGATTTGGCTTTGAATTTCTTCATTTATTTCTCTACCATCTTCATAATACTTTGTACAAGCTTCTGTTGTGATAGTAAATCCCTGAGGTACTGGAAGTCCAATATTAGTCATTTCGGCTAAGTTAGCTCCTTTACCACCAAGAAGATTTCTCATATCTGCATTTCCTTCAGTAAACGCATATACATATTTTGTCATCTAATCATCTCCTATTTTTTACGACATATTCATTATAACAAATATTTAGTTTAAAGCACAATAAAAAAGTGCCAATTTGACACTTTTTTATGACTTTTTTTCAGATAATATAACTTTCTCTAAATAGCACTTACCACAAAGGGCTTCATACTCAATATTTTTAGTACCATCTATTACAACATCATCACCAGTTAATGCATAAACACCATTAACTTTTCTTGCATTAAATCTAGCTTTTTTACCACACTTACAAATAGTTATTAATTCATCAAATGTATCAGCCAGTTCCATTAATCTTTTACTTCCAACAAAAAATTCTCCTTTAAAATTTACCTTTAACCCGTAACAAATTACCGGAACATTTAACTCTTTACTGATATACCATAAATCTTCTACTTGTTTCCCGTTTAAGAATTGTGCTTCATCTACTAAAATGCAAGAAATGCTTTCTAAAGAAGTAACTTTACTTAAAATATCACCATTTTGAAGTAAAACATCAACTCTTCTTTCTAGTCCCATTCTGCTTACTAATTTATCCTCACCTTTAGTATCTACAACAGATTTTACTACTAAAACATTTAGTCCTTTTTCTTCATAATTGTGTGCTACTTGCATAAGCATGGTACTCTTACCTGCTCCCATCGCACCATATCTAAAATATAACTTTGCCATATATTACCTCTTTCTAGCCCTTGGATGACAATTCAGATAAACGCTGCGTAATCTTTCATTTGAAACATGTGTATATATTGCCGTTGTGTTTAAACTAGAATGTCCAAGCAATTCTCCAACACTATTTAAATCAGCTCCATTATCAAGCATATGTGTTGCAAATGTATGTCTTAATGTATGGGGCGAAACATTAAACTTAACACTACTTTTTTTTACCACATTATCTACCATCTGTTCTGTAGTTCTTACAGATATTGGTGTTCCTCTTTGATTCAAAAATAAATAATCACAACTTTTCTTTAATAACTCTACTCTAGATTCTTTTAAATATCTATTAAGAAGGTGTAAACACTTATCGCCAAATAAAACATATCTCTCTTTGTTACCCTTACCTAATATTTTTATTCTTTTTTCACTAAAGTCTATATCTTTTATTTTAATATTAACAAGTTCTCCAACACGAATTCCCGTTGAATATAAAAGTTCTAAAATTGTCGCATCTCTAAGCCCTAAAACAGTATTAGTATCAGGAATTTCTAGTATATCTTCTAGTTCTTTATAATTTAAATAGACAGGTAATCTCTTTTCCTCTTTAGGGTTACTAATTAGTACCATTGGATTAAATTCGATAATATTTTCACGTGATAAATATTTAAATAACGTTCTAAGTGAACTTAAATGTCGTGATATGGTTTTACTAGAATACTTTTTATTAAACATCTCATTTAAATAATTTCTAAGTATTTTATAATCAACTTCTTTAAATGAAAAAATACATTCTTTGTTTAGAAAATTTATAAACTCCTCTATATCTTTTTTATAGTTTAATACTGTATAGTTAGAATAATTTTTTTCTACCTCTAAATATTCTATAAACTTATCAACATCACGTATCATACTATCACCACCATTATTATACAATAAACATTTTTGTTTATAAAGAAAAAATCATGAAAATTCATGATTTTAATTGCTTAACTTAATTTAGACCTTAGTACTTCTATAACTGGGCGAACGCCAAAGCTGACGCCACCTTCAATGGTGCTACTCGCCAAGGAGGCGGCGTAGCACACGTTCCAAGCACCGAAAGGGTAAGTCGCTTCAGGGGATATTGTCCAATATCCATACATTGATACATCCGAATTATTTAAACATCCACGGCTTGTACATGATTTATCTGTTCTATCATATAACCATCCAAACTTACAACCACTTGTGTTTCCACTTTTACATGTTGCACTTGCAGTAGATGTGTTTGTATCAAAATAAAATGCTGAAGTTGATATTTTTTCATCCCATGTTGTATTTCCTGTTATTTGTGCTACTTCTTGTGCTGTTATTAATCTTGCTTTATAATTACTATAATCTATTGTATATTTTGCTTTACTACCTTGTGTTGATTGATCCACTGTGTAATTCGATGGTGTTTCTGTTCCAACCCAAGTTTTTGTATCATCATTCAATTGTGTTAATACTTCACTTGGTCCACTTACATTACTTCCATGTATATTCCATGAGACCGTTGCTGTTGTATTATGATCTAATAATAGATTTACATTACTTCCTCCATTATCATTAAAAGCATAGAATTTCATACATCCACCTTTTACCCCTGTTTTACTTTGTGTTTCTGTATAATCACTACATTTCTTTCCTGTTGTTACATTAAAATATACTACTTCTCCATTGGCATATGTTTTTGCTTTTTTCTCTTCTCCAACAATTGTTACGGTTACATCTCCTGTTGCTTTTGATAGTATTAATGTACCTGTTTCTTTATTCCATATATGTGTTGCTCCTGTTACTGTTATACTATCTGGTAATTGATATCCTGTATTTGCTGTATATGTTAATGTTTTTGTTTCTGTACTACTTATAGTTGTTATTTTTTCTCCACTTACATTTTTTAAATTATATGATAATCTATATGTTTCTACTTTCATTGCTGTCCATTTATTATCACTATATACTAAACTATAATCCCCTATTGTCATAGTTGATGAGTTTTCCACTTCTCCATTGCTTATTTTTATAGTCCCTGATGTTGGCTTATTTCCTTCCATCTCAACAATAATTTTATCTTTATCATCTTCTCCACATCCTGATACTGGGCATAAATTCCCATCTGATTGAACTATATATTCTCCTTCTAAGATGTTTCCTTCTAATCGCTTGGTTGCTACTGTTATTTCTACTTGTTTTATGTAGGTATCCGCACTTCTTTCTGCTGCTCCTTTCTTCGCATTCTTAATTGTATTCATTAGTATTGGTGTTGCAATTAAGGCTATTATTGCTAATACTACTATTACCGCTAGTAATTCTATTAAAGTGAATGCATTTTCTTTCTTCATTTTGACCACTCTCAATCCTAATTCTTTTATAAATTATAATCTATAATTTACTGCTTTGTCAATAAAAAATGAGAACTAGTTGTCCTCATTTGTAAATAACTTATAGTGATTATTATGTAATGACTTTGTTTTAGAAGAAGTAAAACCGCTATCTTCTTCATCTAAATATGATTCACTATTAAGTTTTTCTAAATCACCAGGGTATTCTTCTTCGTCAGCACTATTTTTATACCTTTTTGGTTGTTCAGTATTTGTTTGTTTATCTAAATCTATAATATTGTCTAAATCAAAATCTGGAATACGAAGATGATTTTCTAAATCTCCTAAATATTCTTCTTCATCAGCATCATTTTTAAATCTTGTTGGTTCTTCTTGTAATTTATAATCATCTATATGCATTAATAAATCTTTTTCAAATTTATCCCCTGCTTTTAATTTATCTAACACTTGTATTTCTTTCTCTATTTCTTTACTTTTATTCATTAATGATTTAGAAGCTAGATAAGCAGAATATACATTATTTGGTGATGGTAACTTTAACTCTTGATATCTATTTTCATATTCTTTTAACACAGCTCTAATTATATCATAGTAACGATATGATTGTTTTATAGCACTTCGCCACTGTTCCATAACACGTTTAAATTTGGCTTCACTAACATTTCTGAATCTTAATTCTTTTGCATAGTAATCTAAAAAAATACGTTTATAATTTTTGCCGTTTTTTAAAGCATTAACATAATTTATATAATCTCTATTTTCTAAACTTAAAATAAAGTGACTATTTTTAGTTATTTCTTTAAAAATACGTATATCTTTTTTATATAATACTTTTATTCTTTTGACTGTTAAATCATCCTGTAACTCCGTTATAACAATACTTCCTGCATAACGTTTGTTATTGTCGGTTTCTACTTTTTGAATAAAATTTTGATGTTTGGATAAAAACTCATCTATAATACTAGCATATCTTTTTCTAACCTCTTCTGATGAATTAAAATTTTTAGATATATACTCATCTAAGGCTTTAGCTTCCATCTTCTCTAAAGTTAAAGATATTTTCGCATCAGTATCTAATACTAATGATAAAGTTCTTTCCATAGACATCACCTAATTTAATTATACATTATAATTTTAAAATAAGCAAAATAAAAGTGATTATTTTGTATAATCACAATTACTACATTTTACAGTATCTTTTTTCTTTGTTAACATGCTTTTACATTCTGGGCATAATTCACCGGTAGGTAAATCCCAATAAGCTGTTTTACATTTTGGATAATTATTACATCCATAGAATACTTTACCACGTTTACTTTTCTTTTCGATAATTTTTCCATCACAATTAGGGCAATCACAAATCTCTAATGTTTGTTTTTCTTCATTTTTTATATACTTGCATTTTGGATAATTACTACAAGCAACAAACTCTCCATATCTACTTCTTCTTATTACAAGCGGACTACCACATTCTGGACAGCTTTCTCCAGTCTCTTTTGCTTCCTTTTTAGGAATAGCATCAAATGCTTCTTTTAAAGCTGGTTCAAATTCTTTATAAAACTTATCTAATACTTTATACCAAACAAGTTTTCCTAAAGCTATTTTATCTAAATCATTTTCCATATTTGCAGTATATTCAACATTAATTATATGATTAAAACTTTGTTGTAATTTATCAGTTATTTCAATTCCAACTGGTGTTGGAACAAATTTTTTATCAACGACATTAACATAACCTCTAGTTTTAATATTATCCATTGTTTTGGCATATGTACTAGGTCTTCCTATACCTAACTCTTCCATTTCTTTAATAAGTTTTGCTTCTGTATAACGAGCTGGAGGTTTAGTAAAATGTTGTTCTTTTGTGATATCTTTAGATACTAAAACGTTAGAATTATAAGCATCTAGTGGTGGTAAAGATTTTTCTGTTGCATCTTCATAATCACTATATACTTTTAAATAACCATCAAAAGTAACTGTTTGTCCTGTTGCTTTAAATTGATAATTATTATTATCTAGTATTACTGTTGTGTTATTTGTCTTAGCATCACTCATTAAGGATGCTAGAGCACGGAAGTATATCATACGATATAATTTATATTCATCATTTGTTAAATATGGTTTTACACTTAAAGGATCTCTTCTGATGTCAGTTGGGCGAATAGCTTCGTGAGCATCTTGAACATTCTCAGTTTTTTTAGCTTTTTTTACATAACCAACATATTCAGGTCCATATTTACTTTCAATATATTTATAAGTATGTCCTACAAATTCATCACTTAAACGAACTGAATCAGTACGCATATATGAAATTAAACCGGTAGTTTCATTTTCAAGTTCTATTCCTTCATATAATTTTTGCGCTACAGACATAGTCTTTTTAGCATTCATATTTAATTTATTGGAAGCGTCTTGTTGCATCGTACTAGTAGTATATGGATATTTTGATTTTTTATTTTTACTTTTTTTATCTACACTTTCAATTTTGAAAGTATTTCCTAATTTACTTAGAATTTCTTCGGCTTCTACTTCTGTTTTTATTTCAATATCTTTATGATTATAATTATATAGTTCGGCATCAAAATCATTAAAATTAGCTGTTATCGTCCAGTATTCTTCTGAGTTAAATGCTTCTATTTCTCTTTCTTTATCAACAATAAGTTTTAAAGCAACACTTTGAACTCTACCTGCACTAGTACCATCTGTTTTAGATTGAATTAATTTACTTAATCTAAATCCTATAATACGATCTAAAATTCTTCTAGTTTCTTGACTGTTAACTAAATTTTGATCTATTTTAGTTGGATGTTTTAACGATTCTAAAATAGCAGGTTTAGTAATTTCATTAAATACAATACGACTATATTTATTTTCATCTAAATCAAGGCATTTATAAAGATGCCACGAAATAGCTTCTCCTTCACGGTCTAAATCGGTAGCAAGATAAACATGATCTGCTTTTTTAGCTTCTTTTTTTAGTATTTCAACATCTTTCTTCTTACCTTTTAATATAACATAATCAGGATTAAAATTATTTTCAACATCAACACCTAAACCATATTTACCTTTAGTAGATAAATCTCTAATATGACCTTTACTAGATAATACTTTATAATCACTTCCTAAATATTTTTCAATTGTATGTGATTTACTTGGAGATTCCACAATAACTAAATTTTTGCTCATAATCCACTTCCTTTTTGCTAAAATAATTTATACACTATAATTTCAAAATTGTCAACTCTATTCTCTTCCACATAAACTACCAATTGTCTCAATTAGTTCATTATTCTTGTATATTTTTAAAATTTCACAATTGTTAGGACATTTACCACATTCATAACCTTTTGTTTCAAATTTTATATCATTTACTTTCAAATCATAAATCTTATCTGTTTTATTTTGACGTGATAAAATAGCAATTCCTAAAGCTCCCATTAGATGTCCATCTTTATCTACAATAACATCTTCATTTAATATTTCTTTGAAGTATTTTAAAACGCCAATATTTTTACTAACGCCTCCTTGAAAAACAATAGGTCCTTTTATTTTTTTACCCTTACCAACATTATTTAAATAGTTTAAAACAATACTTTTACAAAGACCTGCAACTATATCTTCTTTAGGATATCCGGCCTGTATTTTATGAACTAGGTCTGACTCTGCAAAAACAGTACACCTAGCTGCTATTTTAGTTGGATTTGTTGATTTCAAAGCAATAGAACCAAATTCTTCAATTGGAATACTTAGTCTTTTAGCTTGACTAGAAAGAAATGCTCCTGTACCTGCTGCACATAATGTATTCATTGCATAATCGACTATTATTCCATTATTAATTAAAATTATTTTTGAATCTTGGCCACCAATTTCTAAAATAGTTCTAACATCAGGATGTTTTGATAAAGTTCCTATTGCATGCGCTGTTATTTCATTTTTAACAATGTTAGCGTCTAACATCATCCCAATTAATTTTCTAGCACTACCTGTAGTACCTATTCCTTTAACTATATATCCACTAGGCAATTCTTTTTTCAAATTATTTATTAGATTTTCAACTGCTAATTTAGGATTACCTTCTGTCCATATATAGGAAGATGAGATAATATTATTAAAATCATCAATAATAACACCTTTAGTTGAGATAGAGCCTATATCTATACCTAAATAACAATTCATTTATCTTTCCTCATTTCTAACATATCATAAAAAGCTTCTAAACGTGTTTTTATACCCGTTTCTGATGTATTAGCATCAAAACTAAAAAATATTATTGGGACATTATAATTGTTTGATATCTTGCTAATTATTGGCATAGCACCTATTTCTGGAGTACAAAATGATGACTTAATATGAATAATACCATCATAACCTTTTTCACACATCTCCAAACTACGAGCTATATTATCGCTAGCATCTGCACCCATTTTATATTTAATATATTTTCTAGCCTCTTTTAAATATTTTTTAATTTTATATTTTTTTTGAAATAAAAGATAAGTTACATTTGTAAAACGAGTAATTTCAATATTATGCTTAGCTAGTTCTTCTTCTAAATAATAATTAGCAAATGGTTCCATAATAGTATAAAGTTCCCCAATAATTCCAACACGCATACAATTTTCAGGTTTTGATACTTTTATTTTTCTAATTTTAGAAAAATACTTTTTATATTTTTTTCTTAAATCAAAATAAGATTTAGTCTTACTAAAACTATTTAACATCTCTTGTTTTACTTTTTTAAACTCACCTTTATTTTTTTCAAATCCAATATTATGTCTTATATAATCATCAATTCTATCCATATATTTAACCATTTTAATAGTAATTAATAAATAATATAAACTTTTTATTATCTTAAGATTTGGCTCAATCTTAAGCATTTCTTTATATACTTTTTTTAAATCAGTATGTCCTTTAGAAACAAAATTAATATATGTAAAATCGTATCCTAAATCATTTAATATTTGTTCTTGTAATTCACTATAGTAACCATATTTACAACCACCACCAAATTGAATAATTGTATTAGCGCCCTTTTCTAAATATTCTATAATAGTACCTAATGTATATTTAAAGGGCATACAAACAAAATCAGGACTATTTTTACTTCCAAGTTCAATTGTTTTCTTAGTTATTTTTATGGGATTTAAAATTTTATTTTTTGTTATGTTAGAAAATAAAAACTTAATTGGTACATAATAATTATCCATCTGTGGAAATGCGATTATTTTGTCCATGTTATCACCAATTAATTTTATGCAGAAAAAAAATAAGTATTAAAACTTATTTTATCTAATTTTTACTAATGATAAATCAAAATCTTCAGGCTTATAATTTTCAATATAGTCTAACATTCCATCTATATTACTATAAACTTTATATAAATTTCTACAATCATCAGTGATAAATTTTTTATCTACTGATTTTTGCATCATACTTAATAAATCATCATAATAATGATCGATATTCCAAATAACAATTGGTTTATTATGTCTTCCTAATTGTTTTAAAGTTAATATTTCAAAAAATTCATCAAATGTACCTATTCCTCCTGGAGAAACAATAAAAGCATCAGAATTTTCCTCTAACATTTGTTTTCTTTCTCTCATTGTTTCAGTATGGATAAAACGACTACATTCAACAAATGAAATTTCTGCATTATTTTCTTCAAAGAATTTTGGTGATATTCCTAAAATATAACCATCTTTTTCTTTAACTCCACGAGCAACGGCACCCATCATGCCACTTCTTCCACCTCCAAAAGTATAACTCATACCTCTTTCAGCCATTTTTCTACCTAATTCTTCTCCAGCATCGGTATATACTTTATCTATTTCACTGCTTGCTGCACCATATACACATATTCTCATATTTAACACATCCTCCAAATCAATTATATGTATTTAGATTATAACATTTCCAATATTGTTTTTCAAGTAACTAGACACTTTGCTTTACAATATCTAAAAAACTTTCTAATCTTGTTTCTACACCCGTAAATGAATCTGAATCATCTATTATTAAATTAAGAATAGGTTTATCTATTTTTCTTATTACTAATTCATTTACTATTGAATCTGGTCCACAAGGAAAAGAAGAAAGTAAAATAATACCATTTATTAAATCACCACAATAACTTATAGCACCAATATTTTCTTTATTAAATTTCCAATACAAAGTAGATGAAATTTTACTACTCAAAATATTGGTTTGAGAAGGAGGTAAATTATTACATATTATTACTTCACAATCGTTTTTTTCTAAATACTTAATAATAGGGCTTCCTATTAATTCATCTAAAATATTATAATCATGTCCTACTATTAATATTTTAGTTTTAGAACTTTTCAATTTGTTATTAGTATCGATATATATTTTTTTTAATATTTTATTATTTTTTATTTTAGCATATTTATAAGCTGCTATTATTTCACTTTTACTTTTCTTTAAAACTTTTCCCATTTTTAAATAAGCTTTTACTTCGGTCATTTTTTTTACATAATCTATATTATAATTAAGTATTTTAACACCAAACAAGTTATTAGCTATATCATAAAATGATAAAAAATTAGTGCACGTCTGATTATCTCTGCCATAATTATCAAATCGTGGTATCAATATATAGTCACATTTATCTTTTAAATAAGCAATATGACCTAAATAATTTTTAAGTGATAAACACATTTCATCATTTGCTATATTACTGCCAAGCTCCATTATTTTACGGTTTGTTTTAGGACTTATTATTGTTTCTATTTTTAAATACTCAAAAAAATATTGCCACATATATTTATTCTGATAATAATTAATACTACGTGGAATTCCTACTTTCATTTAATCACCACTTAAATATATTTTATAATTATAAATTTATTACATAAATAATTTGAAGAAGGAAATAATATTTGGGGAGGGATGATATGGAAAATAAACAATGTATTAAATGTGATGTTCACAGCTGTAAACACTGTGATTGTGACTGTAATTGTTGTACTTTAAAAGAGATTAAAGTTTGTAACTGCAATAGTGCAAACGATAAAGAAGCAACAATGTGTGATAGTTATAAAGAAAAGACTAATGAAAATTAGTTTTTTTCTTAACATTAATTTGACAAAGCATAATTTACAAAAGTATATATAAATGATATAATAAATTAATTCATAAGGACGTGATTTTATGTTTATAAAAGAATTAACAATTGAACAATTTGAACGTTTTTTAAATGAGCACAACTATAATTCTATATATCAAACAGTAGAATATACTTTAGCTATGAAAAATCAAGGATATATGCCAATGTTTATAGGACTATTTGAAGATGGCAAAGTTATTGCTGGATGTGCTCTTTTAATAGAAAGCAAAGGAAACTTTAAATATGCCTATGCTTCACGTGGTTTTTTAATTGATTATAATAACTTAGAATTAGTAAAAACATTCACTGATTTAATAAAAAGATATTTAGCTAAAAAAGATGTTGTAGCCGTTAAATTAAGTCCAATGATTATAAAAAATATTTACAGTTCTAAAAAAGAATTAATCTATCATAATGAAAATTTTAATTCTATTTATAAAACTTTAAAAGAACTAGGTTATTATCATTATGGCTATAACAATTATTTTGAATCACTAAAACCTCGCTTTGAAGCTGTTTTAAACATAGATAAACCTTATTATGAAACTTTTAATAATATTAAAAAAGCTTTTAAAACAAAAATTAGAAATGCTGAAAAATCTGGTATTAAAGTCTATAGAGGAGATATTAATAATATAACTGACTTATATATTCAAACTAAAAGGAAGTATCCCAAAGATAATTTCTATTTTGCCGATATATATAACAACTTTGCTAAAAAAGATAAAGCTTATTTATATTATACTAAATTAGATACCAAAGATTATTTAGTTAAATGTCAAAAGCAATATGAATTACAAGAAGAATATAATTTAAAACTTGATAATTCAATTCTTATTAATAAAAATAATAATGATAAATTAATTAATCGAAAAATTGTTGCAGATAGTTTATTAGAAAGATACAAAAAACAATTAATCATAGCTACTAATATGTTAAAGAATAATTCAGAAGGAATTATAACTTCATCTGTCTTAATTTTAACAAATAAAGATACTGTTTATCTCTATATGGATGGGTATGACAAAAAATATCAATTTTTAAACTCTAAACATTTATTGCTATGGAAGATTATTGAAAAATACTCAATTCAAGGATATAAAAAATTTAATTTAGGTGGCGTCATAAACATATTTTCTTCAAATGAGAGGTACAATGGTTTAAATGAATTTAAATTGAGTTTTAACCCCGATATTATAGAATATTTAGGTGACTTAGAATTAATTTGTAATAATACCTTATATTTCATGTATAAAAATTCTAGGAATTTTAAAAACATATTAAAAAAATAGTGAATAATCACTATTTTTTTATGCTTTTTTTTGTAAAGGCCATGGTCCAGTCATATTACCTGCTTCATCTTTAAAACCAATTTTTAAATCCATAGTATTAACATCATTTTTCAAACTAATGTTAAATCCAAAATAATAATCACTTATTGCTCTCCAACCATAACCATTATATCTATCCTCTAAATTTTTATACGAGCAAGTCCAATACTGAGTACTATCATTATATTGATAACAATATCCTAAAGCTGTGTAAACAGTAGACGAATCTGAAACACTACATTGAAGAGAAAATTGGTTACCAGATCCTTCTCTTGGACCGGCCCACCAACAATTAGCTCGTGGCGCTTTAGTATCATGTTTAACACTTACATCACCTGAACAATCTTTTTCATTTCCAGCATTATCTTTTATTGTATAAGCCAACCATGCTGTATTAATTTCTTCATTAGCACCGGAGTAAATCCAACTTTTACTATTTTGATCACTCATGCCACTTCCTGAATCTGTTCCATATACCTTTACAGTTACATTACTGCTTGTCCATGTCCAGTTCTGCTCCCAATTACATGTAGGAGCTGTCTTATCTACTTTAACTATATTTCTAACAGACCATTCACCTTCATTTCCTACTTTATCAACAGCTCTATGACAAGCAATATTTGTTCCTTCCCCGGTAATTGATACTGAATTAGATTCTTCTTTTCCGCCTACAGTTGAACAATCACTTGACCACTGATAATAATCTACCCCACTACCACCATCTTCAGAATTAAATGTTCTATTAACATTCTGATTTGTCCATGTATCTAGCGTATAACCGTGGAAATCTACCTCTGTTTTTGTTGGTGGCTTTTTATCATAATAAACATCAACTGTTTTACTACATGTTGTTACATTTCCTGCTTCATCTTCGATATCAAAGCTTAAATTATCGGTTTTTAATTCTATTCCATTTTCATTATAAGTCTGGGTCTTATTTGAACCTTTCATCGGAGCTTTTGGAAGCCCATCACTTTCATTCTTTGACCCTGTTAAAACTATAGATACTCCTTCATTTGTCCATGTTGTATTTTCT
>OLGM01000410.1_pt1 | contig 28495 bp, 14 predicted proteins | sample 1606001 | NCBI WGS metagenome assembly OLGM01 (sample SAMN03283294) | human gut metagenome | biome: human-associated habitat; material: feces | host: Homo sapiens | place: Peru | collected 2012
TATTAGATGTCCCTGTTACTGAATGTTTTATTCAGATTGTAATAACTTGGATAGCCCTAAAGATTACTAAAGAAAAGTTAGATGATGAAGTAATAAGCACAGTTACTCTTAACTGTGCTTTATTCTTTATTCCAATATTAGGTCATGTGCTATTTGTAATATTTATAATCAGGTTTGTTCATTTATTAAAGTATCTATATGGAAAAGAAGAATAAAGTAAGAACTTGTGGTAATTGTGCTTATTTAGAAATAAGAGATAAAAAACGGTATTATTATTATTACCGAGCTTATGTATGTGTGAACGAAGATGCGGATAATTTTATTACTTGGAGAAGACCTAGTAATCCTACTGATTGTCCTTATCATAAATTTAAAAACAATAATTATAATGAGTAAATTAAGTAAAGCAATAGCTAATGCTATTATTGAGTTTAATGCTGGTTTATTAACACAAGATGAACTTCATCAAAAACTAGAACAAGACATTGATAATGTTAATGTTAAAGTTTGGCGTGAAGATAAATCTGTTCCATTACCTACTTATGGTAGAGAAGGAGATGCCTGTTGTGATGTCTATGCTAAGAGTATAGAATATGATGCAGACAAAGATAGATTTATTATTCATACAGGATTACATTTTGCTCTTCCTGATGAATATGAAATGGAACTTCGCCCACGTAGTAGCAATACTAAAACAGATGTTTATATGCCTAATAATCCAGGTACTCTTGATTGGGGTTATAGAGGTGAACTTCTTGTTATTTTCAAGAATCGTACTAATATTCATTTAGCTCGTTGTATAGAAGATAGTCTTATGGCTATTCGTCAACTAAAACACGTTACTAATAGAATTGAAGAAGTAACAGACGATTGTATAAAAGAACTTGAACAAGTTATGAATGGTTTTCCTTATAAAGAAGGCGACCGTGTTTGTCAACTTCTTATTCGTCGTCGTGAGAAGATTACTTGGGATGAAGTTGAAACTCTCGAAGAACTTGGTACTACTAAAAGAGGTACAGAAGGATTTGGTAGTACTGGAAAATAAACTAATTATTAATTTTAAACAATAAACAATTAAATTATGAAAGCAATTGGAATTAAAATGGTTGAACTTCAACCAATGAGAGCTAGTATGGCTCTATCAACTGGTTATAAAATAGGTAATGCTCATCCCGATGATATGGGTTATGAAGTTACTTATCCTGGCGGATATAAAAGTTGGTCACCGAAAGATGTAGCTGATGCTGCGTATTATCCTCTTTCAGAGAATAATGACGGTACTAAGATTCTAAAAGAAGATGTTGAGAACTTTATTACAGATGTGCATGTTACAACAATAGGAGAAAAGACTACTGTTGTTAATGCTCATACTCGCAGTGGTTTCGATACTGTTCGTCATTCTTCTTGTGTTGACCCAAAGAATTATAGTGAGGAACTTGGCAAACAATATGCTATGGAAGAAGTTGTTAATGACCTTTGGGCACATCTTGGATTTGTTCTTCAATGGGCTAAATATGGTCTTAATGTTAAGCCTAAAGAAAGTAAGTATCCTTCTCATATTCAACGTGTAATTACAGAATATGAAGAACTTAATGATAAGATTGATAAACTTAATGCGTTTATTAATGGTAATCCTATCTTTAGGAAACTTGATGCAGAAGAGAGAAACGATATGGCTTGTCAGCTTACATCTATGAGAAATTATTCTGATATTCTTCTTTCTCGTCTTACTAGAGCTGGTGTTGATTTCAAAGAACTTATTTAAACTAAAAAGTATGCTTAAATTAAATAATATATTACGCATAGAGACTTATGGAGATAAATCTAAAGTAGTAAATCCTAAAATACCATATAAGGTATATCAGTGTAATAGTCTGGCTCGTATGCAAGACAAGAACGGTAGTAATACTCTTCATGTTGTTCTTGAAGATATAACTCCCGATGCTGATAATGATATTTATAACCGAGAAAAAGTTGTGGTTGAACTTAATCAGTTTATGAATACTTGGAATCCTTATGTTGAATCTAAAGAAGTAAATGATGAAGTCGGAGAAGAAGTTCATGCGTAATCAAATTCGTAAAGCTATGCGATATGCGGCTAGTCTGCCAAAACTTAAAGCTCGTAATAGTATTTATCTGAAACTACAAGAAGTAGAGAAGAAGTATAAGATAGAATGATTGTGGTTAAAGTCATACTTTATATTTGTAGTTATATCATATATATTATTAATATGATTTTAGCTATACTGATTTTTTGTATTCCTATAATTGGAATACAAATATTAGGTTTATTTTATGGACAAAGGTTTTTTCCTAAGAAACCTACATTAAGAAAATAAATAAATAACAATAATCATTTTAGTTATACATTATTAAGAGTACTAGTAGAAATACTGGTACTCTTATTTTATAATATTATGACAAAAAGAATAAGTGTTAAAGTAAAAGCTTATCAATCTAATGGATTTAGTAGAGCTTGTAAGAATTGTATTTATAGACCTTGTACTCCAATACAATCAAATCTATGTACTAAAGCCTATGTAGAAGGTTATATGAAAGGATACAAAAGAGCTAAGAAAGATATGAAAAAAAGTAAATGAACTTAGAACTATTAATAGTAGCAATACTGTTGATAGTTCTTTTTTTTAAACTGTACTTGGATAAAACCAACGTACTAGGGATAATTGTATTGCTGGACTTATCCACGCTCGCAAGCTCGCTAAAATCCCCCGTAAAGGAGTGGAAATACTGTTAATCCTACTCCTTTATGGGGGAAGAAAGCGAGCCGATAGGCGAGCGGGATATAGTGAGATAAACAACAGGTTAGATAAGCAACTAGGTAAATATATGAAGAAAGTCTTGCTAGTATTAAAACAATTGTTATTTTATTAAGAGATTATTATTCTTTATAGTCGTAATTATTTATTTAATGTGTTGATTACTAGTCGTTTACGTTTCGCCAATTTGCAGTATATACTGAATGTTTTTGCAGAAAGTAGTGCAAATTTTACATTATTTAGTTCTTATTTTATGCAAAATTTACATTATATTGTGTATATTTGTGGTAAATAATTTTCAATTAAATGTTATGAGATATCGAGAGATAATGATTGATTGTAAGCCAGTTCTTACAATACCTAATGTCGAAGTCAGAGCTAGAGACACTACTTATAGTACTACGGATAGTGACGGTCAAGTAATTATTATTAAAGGTAGAACTTTTGGAGTTGCTGCTAGTGTACGTAGAAATGAATTTAATATGTCTATTTGTTATGGTCTTAGTAAATCGGCTTATGTTTTATACTTTTATATTATATTTAATCTAGATTATAATTCTAATGTTATTAATCTTAATTTTAACAGAATATCTTCTGAAACAAAACTTAGTATTAGAAGTGTTCCTAATGCTATAAATGAACTTATTGAAAAGAAAGTTATATATAAGACATATAAACAGAGTATTTATGTTGTAAATCCTAAGTGTATTACTAATTGTAGTGTTGTGGATTTTGAGAAATCTTATACTGATTTTAGTAATAGATATATAGCTGAATATAATAGTAATAACGAATTGATTTATAAGGAGATATTAGAATGAAGATATATAAAGGAGATTACATGAAACTCAAGATAGTTCGTAATCATACTCGTAGAGAAGATATTATTTGTCAGTCTATAACCGACAGTTCAGTAGATTATCTTTATGAACTCGAATTTACTAAGCGAAAGTGGACAAATAAAGATGATATAGAAGTCTTAGCTAATAATATAGATATAGAAATTGGAGGAGACTTAACAGTGTGTATGCAATATCCAAAATAATTCAAGAATATAAATTAGCCCGAATTACTCTCACGAGCAGTTCGGGCTTTCCTATGAGTTGTAATATTTAAGTTAGTTATTCTTCATCTTCACCAGTAATCATATTAGCAATAACTTGACCTAAACCACTAAACGGACTACTACGAACTTTATAGTAACTATTATTAGCACCAAGTCTTTCATGTTTTCTAATTTGATTAACTAATGGTACTTGTTTAAAGAAGTTTACTGCAAGTTTATTTTCACCAGAGTAACTACCTGAACTATAATATAAATCATCAGAGTTACCAGTAACTATATAACTACAACAAGCTCCTAATAATCTAAGAGTGTCCTGTGCAATACTAAATGCTGCAACAGGTTGACTATATAGTTTCTGTCCTTCATTAATCATACCCCATGGAGTATACTGAATAGTTTCAGACATTAGACGGTCAGCACTATATAGAATATAATCTGCTACTTGTGTAGAATCGTCATCATCATCAAGCATCAACTTACCTGCTACAAATAATGCAACTGCTTTAACAATACCTATCCATTCACCTAAACATCTACGAATATTAGCTTTATCATATTCAGGAAGAATATTATAATAAGTAGTAAGATTAGCTACAAAATCTGCATAACCTTTAGCTATACCTTGAAGTGTACGAATAGCTTGAAGTTCATTATCGTTATTTAGTTCATAATACTTCTTAAATGGCATTGCTATAAATTCTCCTAGACTAACATAAGTACCTTTACTTATAGATTCTCTAGTTTCATTATATATACCATCAAAGTGTCCTAGTCTATAACCAAATCGTTTTTGGAATCCCGGAACTAAGTGTTTATGGAATTGCATAAGTAATGCTCCCCACCATGATTGTTGTAATTGATTAGCACCAATCTTATCATAGATACCATGTATCTGATGATTAACTGATATAACCTTATTACGGAAAGCTGCAATATCATCATTAGTAAGACCACTATCTTTTTTAAGAGTAGCAACACCATTCTTTAATATAAGACTTTCTCTAAATGAAGGATGTTGTTCAAACTTAATTCGTTCTTCTTTAGTATCTTCTTTATAAGTAGTTTTAAACTCTTGTCTTAGTTCTTTAGGAATCGAACGTAAGAAATCAGTTATTATATCAGCTTTAAACTTAACATAACGTTCTTTCTCAACATAAGATTCAAGTACTTTATCTTTAAAGGTTTTGTACTTAGCAACTAGTTCGGGATTATTCTTACGAAGAACTTTAAGTAACGCTTCTTCTCTAAGATTCATAGCATACTGTTCAAATGACATTATTTTATTCTTGCCATCAATATTGACTACTCTATGAGAATGAAGCATAGCTAATAATGTAACGTTCTGCATATAATGTTCACCTGCTGTCTGTTGGATAAATAATAGATTCTCTAATTTACCCATTGGATTACTACCTTTACCATAACGTTCGGTAACCATATCAGATTCAATAACATTGAATAATCTAATAACAGCATTAGTTTCATTATTAGTAGTTTCATTATAAGCATCTGCTAGATAACTACCTATATTTTGCATCCATTCGTTTTCTCCTTTACGGAAGTCTTTATATTTAAAGAACTGTCCGGCAGCCATTTCCATTTGTATCTGTGTCTTACCATATAGTACGTTAGCAATACCACCAGTAATGTTTAACATCATAAACTTACTAGATACCATATTACGCATAACACGAGATACTTTAGAACGAGTACCTTCATCCATTTCAAATTCATTAAATACTAACTTGCGAACTTGATTCTCAAAGTGTTTAACTATATTCGAATCATCACTCTTAGTAGTACGTATCTCTTGTTTACCAGTAATTCTACTAAGTAATCTGTTATCCATAAGTTTATCATTAGGATTTCTCTTAATAATATCCATGTTACGTAATTGATTACTAGTAATTTTAGCTAATCTAGCTATATCATTACGAGTATTAAAGTTATACATACTATCTATAAATGAATTAAGTCTTTCAAGAACATTAGGATTATTACGTTCTGCATTTTCCTGTGCTCTCTGTTTACGTAATTCATTATTCTTAGCTTGAGTTTCACGTACATAAGCCAGATACTCTTCTTTAGTTTCTCCTTCTTGTTGTTCACGAATAGGAAGTAATTTAACTTCTGATAAACTATGAAGCATAGGAGCATTACTAAATCTCTTATATAGATTAAGTTCTATATCAGACTTATTAGGAGTATCATACCAACCATGGCTACGTTTAAAGTCTTGCCAATAATCAGCAAAACCTTGACTAGGTTGTTCAATAGCTTGATTAGGTAAATAACCACGATTAATATAAGCACGACTACGTTTATCTTTAACAAGTTCATTAAGAAGAGAATCTACTTCATTATATAACTGTTGCTGATAATTATTCATTCCATAATACTTATCATTACGATACTTATTAGTAGAAGGTTGTAGTTTAACTTCATCATAGTTAGGATTCTTATATTGGTCTTTAACTTTAGTTTCTAACCATTTATATTTAGCACTATACTCCATATTGTTAGCTTCATCCTTAACTACCATTTGTCTCCAAATAGGCAATGGTTCGTATTCCTTAGTAATAGGATTAACAACATGATTATCAGTATACCATTTATCAAATACTTCTTTACCCATCTTATTCATAGCTACATACATAGCTTCATAGTAAACAGTATTGATATAACTAACATGATTATCTAACCATTCTTGAGCTTTCTGTTCATTTGGCTTAACACGACCAACAGCAGCAGCAAACATTTGCTCCTGATGTTTCTTTAGATTAGCTATTTGAACATCGGTAAACTTAGTACCATCAATAACACCTTCTGAATCATACTTACCATAAGCCATAGTACGAACGAAACTATCAAAAGGATTACCTAGACGAGTATCCATATAAGCCTTCTTTAGTTCTTCTAAGAACTCTCCTTTCAATTTATAATCAGTATTAGCTTTTAACCATTCTACTGATTCTCTATAAGTTTCAGAAGTTTCAGGATATTGTAAACCTTCAATAGCTTGTTTATAACGAATAGTAAAAGCATCTTTAGGTTTACTCTCTTTATACTTATTATTTAACTGACGTCTACGTGACAAGTAATTATTAACAGCATTAGCTTCTTGATAATTCTCTTTATAATTACCATCCATATCAATAGTGGCTCGCATTTCTGCTAACTCATGTCTAAGTTCTTCAAGCCTTCTTGCGTTCTGAACAGTAAGAGTACTATAATCATTATCAATCATTGTACTTAATATATCTCCTTCCTCATGTAATATCTTCATTAACTTAACATAAGTTTGAGGATATTTATTAAGTATTTGATTCATATCATAGTAGTCTTGATAGAACTCTTTTACATTCTCTCTTTCTACATTATCTATTAAGAACTTCTCTAGTTCATCCTTAGCTTTCTTATATATAAGACTGTCCCGACCATTCGGGTCGTCGATTTGAGCCAGCTTTACAGCCTCTTTTAACGACCTTAATTTATCGGTGAACGATTCATTATACGGCAGCAAAAGATTGCCATTTTCGTCCAAAATATCGTTCAGAGACACGTCTATACCGTTGTTTTTTGCGTCCTCAATGATAGCTGATATTGCCGAAGTAAACGCTATCTTTTTGTCTCTAGCTTCTATTTCACTAGCTCTTAACTGATTCATCATTTGTTTAAGAACTATTTGAACTATTGGTATATGTGTTTCTTGACTATCAGCTAACCAAAACTGGAAGAAGTTTTCATCTTCAAATGCTTCTGTAATACTAAGCATATTAGATTGTACACGAGGGTCACTAGAAAGACTAGTAATGTAACTATCGAAGTACATCTTAGTACTACGTTTAACTACATTATCTAAGTCTTTGATACGTTTGAACTTATCTTTGATTTGTTTAAGCATATCATTAGTTCTACGTAAACCTTCTATTTCTTCTTCTGTCTCACTTACACTATGAGCTTCATCAATATCATAAGGTTGAATAGCTTCAATGATAGAATAATCTTCTACGAATCTATTAATGTCATCTAAGAACATTTCATAACGAGTACGTAATGTCTCATCTTCTAACATACGTTTGAATAACTTCTTATTAGTTATACTCCATTTCTCCTTTACTATCTTATTACCGTTTTCATCTAGTTTGTAAGTACCGTCAGGATTAGTAACATAAGTAGTAAAGAAGTTATGTATATCAAATAAAAAATCATCAATACGTCTATTAGTATAACCATTGATAATTCTCAACGCTTGTTCACGTAAGTTATCATTTAACTTAGTAGCTGTATTAGAACGTAAATCAATAGCTGTAAATGAACGGAAAGCATCGTTTAATGCAGCTTCTTCTACATTAGCATTACTACGTTCAACACTTTCAATAACACGAGAAATATATTCGTTGATTTCTCTATCATTATCTACCAATGCTGATTCAAGAACATCTTCGTTAATAAAGTTCTCTTCTGTCTGAACTCGAATAATATTATTGTTAGCAAACTTATCTAATCTAGCATTTTCTTTAACTACTTGAGTTAAAGCATTACGTCTAGGAAATTCTAGTTGAGACACACTATTAATAATAGTTTTTCTACTATATGAATAATCAGGAGTAAGACTAACTGATTTAGTAGTTATACGTCCTAAGTTAGTAACGATATAAACATTACCTTCTTTTTCATATCTGAAATATCCATTGGGTCTAAAACCAGTATTGTCTATCACTGTTTGTAAAACAGGAACAAATCCAATACCATTAACATTTACATCATTAATAGTTTGATTAATGCTAGCTTTAAGTTGAGCGTAATAAGGAGATTCAGAATTATCTGATTTCTTCTTTCTAAGTTGAACTTCATTAGCATCTAACTTAGTCATAGCTGCTTGTAGTCTTTTAGCTGCAATATCTGCATTATTACGTTCATTAATAATCCTGCGAATATTATTATAATTCATATTAGGAGCAGCAACAACATAATCGTGAACACCAGCAGCATCAAGAGATTCAATAGTTTCTAATAAAGCGTTATTATCAGTAATAGCCACAATGTACTTACGAGAAGTATCAATTTGTTGCTCCTTTATGGGGGAAGTCAAGACAATACTATTAGGAAATACTTCTTCGATTAATGTATCAGCTCCTCTTTCAAATACAGTAGGAAGAACCATAAACTTACGAGTATCAGAAGTAATACCGATATTTACAGAACTAATAAAAGCAGCATCATACTGATTAATAGAAACATCTTCTAATATATCTAATGGAAGAAACATTCTATTATTATCAGGATTAACGCTTACTTCTCCGATTTCATTCTGTTCTAATGGATTAGTAGGTAACATATAAACAGTATCGTTATAATATACTAGTTTATATAATCGCAGAGTTTTATTGTTATCATTAGTCTTAGCATAATGACGATACCTATGATTATTCTCATTACCAGTAATCATTCCGCGTTCTTGAGCTTCTTTAAAGCTAAGTTTACCAACACCTAATCTATTAAATGTTATCTTATTAGATTCTTTATACTTCTTATTCTCGAATACTAATACATCAGGATTATTAGGATTAGTTCTAAAGAATAAGTCACGTAACTTCTCAATAGTAGCTGCATCGTTACTAGCTCTTTCATAAGTTCCTGTCTCACTACCATATTGAATCATGCTATTAATAGCTCTATCTGAATCGTTAATAATATTAGTAGCTGAAGAAACTCCATTATCAGAATCAATACCAGTATCTTGTCCATATAATAATTCAACAGGAATAATTTTACTAACCGTACCACCTTTAAACTTATAGCCTTCTACTACCATAGAATATCTTATCAAATCCATAGTAGCAAGTTTAATAAATGGATTATTACTATGCCAAGCATTACGGAACATTTGATATTGAGATTCAGTAGATATAGTACTATCAACAATAGTTATTCTATCATAACTATTACGACGACCTTTATACTCAACATTTAAATTCTTAAATAGATTATTGTCAGAAGTATATCTTTGAATCAATGCTACTTTATTGGCAGGAGATAATTTCATAAATGCTTCTACGTTCTTTTCAGACATATCAGACATATCGAAACTACCTACTATATCAGTATATCCATATAATCTAGCACGAGTATCTTGTTGACTACTAATAAGATTTAGATTATAGCTAGGTATAAACTCGTTATCACTTTTAGTTATGAATCTATTAGTATTAACAAAGTTAGACTGTGCTTGGCTCATGTTAATAATAAAGCTCTCTAGCTGCTGAATAGTTTGAAGATTACGAATACCAAACTTACTTACTAATTCACGGAACTGCGGTGTTTGAGTTTTGAATATCTCACTATCACGAATAATCTTTTCAGTAGCTATACAACTATACTTTAGCTGATAATATAAAGAAGGATATGCAGATTCTAATTCATCCTGATTAATATCATTAATAGTATTGAAATTAGTCTTAGGATAAATAGCATCTATTAGATATTTATTACCTTCTTCTGTAACTGCTTTAAGAACAGGTTGACCTTTCTTTATACGACCAACATTATTCTCTTTAATATCATTAATACGATTAATAACATTATCAATTTCATTTGCAGATTTACCAGCACCAAACTTATCACTAGTGATAACCATCATATTAGTGTTAATTTGGTCGCCTATCTCTTTAAAATATTCAAATGCTCTTAACGCTTTAATCTGATATATAAGATTATCTGTATTAATAGAATTAATATCTTCTACATCGTCTTTAAGATGTTCTCTTAGTTCAGTTACCTTTATTCCTTCTTCAAGAAGTTCATCTTCGTTAATCTCTATTCCTCTAGTCTCAAGCATCTTCTTAACATCTTTAAGACGAGTCTTTTTAGTAATACTATTAGCAGGAATACCAACAGCTTTAGCTAATCTTATATACATATCTCGTCTTAATCCAATAAGAGGATTAAATCCAGTTTCTCCAAATACATTATCGTTAGCATTTTGTCTAGCAATAAGTTCAGTTATTACTGGTTGATTAATAAATAGAATAGATGTTTCATAATTAGCACCACAATCTACAATAGATTTATATACGTCAAAGGTATACAAATCTACATTAGGAACACCACCTTCTTTTACACCATCGAGAATAAGAGCAGTAGTTTCAGAAGAATAAGGAGTAATCAAACGATTATCTATATTAAGATTATCGTAACTCCAACCTAATTGATTATGGTCTACTGTTACTTCTTTACCTTTTCTAGTTACATCTCTAAAACGTTTTCTTAGTTTACTTTGTGCGTCTTTTGCTTCTTTCTCTGTGCTATATGTATAAACAAACCTAAAGCCACCGTGTGCACCGTCAATAATAGTTTTAGCTTTGTTACTAATAGAGGCGAAGTTGTCACGATTAACAGAAATAGCTTTAAGACGCGCACCGGACATATTAGCATCACGATACCAATTTTGAGCAATTACTGAATTAATATTACGATAAGTCTCTGATAAACCTTCAAAGATATTAGCTTTTGCAGCTTTAATATCTTCAAAGTTACTAGAAGATAAGTTCTCACCAATAGATACTGGTAGATTCATTATATTAATAAATGTATCTACTATCTTATTGTTACGAGCATCACGAGTATTTTGTTGAGCTACTGTTAGTTTACTAAATTCTTCTTTAGAATAAAGTCCTCCTTGTTCAGCATATTTAGTAATAGCTGATTCATAGGCTTCTGCATAACTAAGTCCTTCTTGACTTAAATCTATTGCAATATCCCTAGCATCTTGAATATTTTCTTTACTTAGATTATTAAATAGATAATTATTATATCTTCTATTTACTGCTGCATCATCTTCTCCTTCTATATATTCAACTTTCTGTGGCTTACCATTCTTATCGAATGTAGCAGTATGATAAATACCATAGATACTATCAATATCAAAGTCAGCACCAGTTTGTAATACCCATTCATCAGGAACAACAATAGTAGAACCTTGAGATTCATCTAATAGACCTACAACTTTCATTACTGCTACTGATTGTTTACCTTCTGTTGGAATACGATAACCAATCATAGTATCAAGTCCAGCAGATTGTAAATCTTCAAGAGTGATTTCTTTAACTAGATTACCTTCTGCATCATAAGCATTATAAGCCTTTACCATCCATTTAGGTAATAGTATCTCTACTATTTGACTACCGTCTTTATGATAAGTTAATTTACGACCAAGAGAATAACCGTGTTTCTCTTCTACTCTCGATTGCATTAAATCTCTTAAATCACTACGACCTGATAGTTCAGTCATGCCAATATCTGAAACTTGACTAGCATGAAATCCCGGAAGTACTTGTCGAGTAATACGATTAGTAAATATACTATTTACAATATTCTCTATCTTACTACGAACTAGATTAGTCCAAGCAGGCATATAAGGCAATCCAGTTTCAGGATTTATTTCAGCATACTTACGATAATTACTGTCTAATCCTCTACGAGTTAACTCGTCTTTAATAAGAGATATGAACTTGTTATTATCAATCTTAGCTTGATTACCTTCGTATACTACATTACCTTTAGCATCAATCTCTACACCAATACGAGAAGCAGCATCTTTAAAACTATCTTGAATATTAGCGGTAAAGTTATCGAAGAAGTCTTTAATAAGAGACTGACCTTCGAGAGTATTACCAATATTATCTATTAGTTTCTTAACAATCTGTAACCCTGCCTTATTCTCACCATCCATGTGTTGAGGAATATCTTGCTGGGTATAAAGATTGGAATACCAACCAGTTTTATACTTAGTTTGGATATCCAAGTTAAACTGTTTCAACCTCTCTTTAGAGGGGAATTTCCCATGAGAATCCCAAAACTCTAATACTCTATTAGTAGTAGCTTTTTCAGTAGTAGTAAAGTTAACCTGACCAATATTATTATCAGTCATATATTTAGCCAAAGCACCAAGTTCACTATTACCTAAGAACCTAGGTATAAGTACAAACTCTGCATTTTTAATCTGAATAGGATTAGCTAACTTAGCATCATTATCTATTTCTAAGTCATAATAGAAGTTCTTTTGAACTTGTATCTTCTTAGATAACTCTCCTAGTTTAACATTGTCAATAGGCTTAGTTTCATCATAAAGAGCTTCAATTAAATCTTTATAACTATCATATTCTCCACGTAGATACATTCTACGAACAAATTCATCAAGAGTAATAAATGATTGAGCATCTGTTACTTCTGACTTATCTTTAGAGAACTGTTTAAGTATAAAAGCTCTAGTTTCTTTAGATACGTTAGCTATATCTAATTGTTTCTTTAAATCATCGAGAACTTTACCGCTACTTTGAACATCTTCAAGAGTAATATATTTGAAACTACTATCTACACTAATAGTCTTATTAGGAGCTACTGTTATATCTCCTAAATGTTTCTGTACATTATATAAATCATATCCTGCATAAGCTAGTCCTCCGGCTTGATATTCTTTATTACGCTTAATGGTATCACGAGAATCTTTATAATATGCTTCATCTCCGAAGAACATATCATTTAGATTATTATATTGAATCTCATAGTTAAGTACCATTTCTGCAATGAAAGCGTTGAATGATTCTTGACTAGTATTCTTATACTTGTCTACAAACTCTTTATCAGAACTATATTTAGCAACAGCTTCTTGTATTCTATAATTAATATAGTTATCTATATAGTTATATACAGAATTACGAAGTCCACCAGTAAGTCTAATATTGTACTCTCCATTTTCATCTTGTATTAGCGATATTTCACTATTCTTTCCCCCGTAAAGAAGCGAGAATACACTTCCTTCCTCGAATAACCAGTTCATATCTACTCTTTTGGCTATCTCACTACTACTATATTTATAGTTGTCAATCTTATTGACTTTATCAATAAGTAAGCTTCTAAACTTAAATATATTACCAGTAGGTTTACCATTGCCATCGAGAATACTTTTACGATAATGATAATTAAGTCTAGCTTCTGATTTACGTAAGTCTTTAAACTCTTCTTTTATCTTAGGTTTACCATTTTCATCAGACACAATAGTTACTATTCCATTCTCAACAGTAGTCTCGAATAAGAAGTTAATAGCTTGTGCCATTTCTGCTAACTCTTTAGCATAGATATTAGCATAAGATACATAGATAGGATGTCCTCTATAAATAGTACCATTAGCATTAAATAGTCCGGCATAATCTAGTTTATAACTATTAAATACGAAAGTCTTTGGAGCATCAGAAGGAGTTTGAGTAAAGAACTTAGATTTCTTAACTCCTTTAGTCATCTCGTAATTTTCTCCATTGTTAGCGTATTCATTTAGAGTAATAATATCCCATTCAAGAGCATTAATATCTTTATAAGATTTAGCTTTTCCTGTAACTTCATTGCTAACACCATTATATAACTGTGCACCAAACTCACGATAATATTCAGTAAGTTCGTAACCAGTATCGGTAAGACGAAGTAGACCTGGAATTACTTTACCATTAGATAAAGTCTTTTCAATAAGTATATTACTATATTGATATTGAGGAATATTGGTAAACTTAACTAGATAGTCACGAAGTTCAGTATTAGCAGTAGGATTGTCATTATAACGATTATCGTTAATTCTTTCAAAGAACTTACTAATATAGTTATTCTTTAGAATATCACTAACTAGATTGTTCTCTGCATTAATACTATTAAATTCAGAATCTACTATTTGATAATCTTTAAATCTATCAGATATACGATTAGCTATATTATTAGCATAACCACCTTTATATTGTAGTTGAGACTTATCAAATGGAACTACTACATATTCTTCATCGTTCTTAGCTTTACTATATTCACCTGCATAATATATACGTTGTGCTTCATTATCTATCTTTAATATATTAGACGCATTAGCTACAACTTTATTAAATTCTAGCAAATCGTTGACAAGACTAGTGATATTAGAAAGTTTACTATCACCGAAGCTACGAATGTAGTTAATAACACCCTGCCTATTGATGCCGAAGTTATATTTATTAAAGATTGCCGCAAGCTCTTCCGAGATTTCTTGTACTTCATTTGTATCTGAATTGTTTAATGTGGATAATCTATTTTTAAGTTCTTCTAATACTGCAACATCTCCATTCATAATAGAAGGATTATGAACAAGAGAATCAAAACTATTAAGTATCTTATTTTGCAGATTAAGTTTAGGGAAAGTATTACGATTCTTAGTCACTACATTAGAACCGTCTGCACTTTGAATTACTTCATTACGTTCCCAAATAGATTGTTTTAGTTGAGTAAATATCTTATTTCTTATCTGAACATTAGCTTCATCTTCTAATAGACGAGCAGCATATTCTAAATGAGACACTTCTTTAAATCTTTCAGCAATAGTATGGAAACTTTCTACCATAGCTTCAACACTAGAGAAATTACCATAGTTATTTAATGCTTTAAAAGAACTAGAGAATCCAGCACTTTCAGCTATACCTGAATAAGTATCACTAGCTGTATCAGGTTTTTCATTAATAAAAGAATTACTATTAGTTTTAGGTAAACGAGCAAACCATTCTTTTACTTCTTTACTAACATTCTTATCAATGTCTTTACGTTGGTCAGCTAGTTCAGACCAATCAGCACGTAAAGAAGCAATAGTTTCAGGGTCTTCTTGACGACTACCTTGTTCACTATCTTCTTTAGCATCATCATTAGTTTCATAATCCTCGTTAGTGTCTATGCCAAACTCTTTGCTAAGACTAATAACTTCGGGTGAATTAATAACAATATCAAATAACTCATTACGGTTATAATTACCACCATCGTAAAGATTACGAATAATAATACCGATATAAGCCTTTTGTTCTTGTGTAAGTTTCTTATCATTCTCTTTAAGATGTCGATTAAGATAAGTAATCATAGTTAACTTTACAGCAGCTTGAGGACTTAACTCGTTACCAGCTTTATCCTTTAGGACTTCTTTCTCACCTTTACGTTTTCTATTAGCAAGAGCTTTACGAATACTTCCTTGGCTCTTTAGATAAATAGTACTAAGAATATTAATAGCATGGTCTTCCTTTGCTATATCATTACCAAATACACCGGTTCGTGAAGTACGAACATTCTGAACATAATCTTGAGTATTAATCGTCTCTCTGTTATTATATGCTGTAACAGCATTAACAGTGTTTGCATCAATACTCTCTTCATTGAAATCTCTACCAGTCTTTTCTTGATACCACTCACGAAAACTAGTATCTTCGATAGTGGCAAGATATTCAGTAGACTTTCTAACATCATTATTAGTAAGCTCTAGTAGCTTATCTAATTTAGGATTACTAGGAGTACAACTCATATACTTTATATTATTAATTAAGTAATTACTAACAGTATCAAAGATAGCATTATTATCAACACTATCAAATATATTTATCGAATAGTCCGAAACCATACGTTCCGAAGGCTGACGGACGCCCGTAGACCGCAAAATTCTGCCGAAATTCGCATTTTATATAGCGTCTCGATAGTAAGATAGGAAAAACAGAAAAGTCCCGTAGGCGGCTTTAGAATGGCTCATTCTTAGGCTTTCTACGGGACTTTCGTCTCTAGGCTTATCTTAGTTAGCTACATACGAAACTAAGCTCACCAGTGTCAAACAAATGGCTCACAATAGCCTTCTGACGGTTATTCAAACCTTCCACTAAACTATCGAAGTTATCGACTTGTCGGTAGTTATCACTTATAGCACTATCTAAATCTAGGTCTATATCAGGAATATCAAAAGCATCATCAGTAGGAACGCCTGTATCTTCTTCTGCCCTGTCGAATACCTCATCGTGAACAGTACTTGTAGTACTAGCTGTATCAGATGTTTCTAATCCAATAGTAGACAAACGATTACGAACTTCACCAAGTAATGTATTATCTATATTACCAATCTTACCTATAATCTCTACTAAAGCATCAACAATCTTAGTAAATAGATTATTAGATTCAGTATTAGTTTTAGAATCATATTTAATCCTAGCAAGTAATCTAGCAAATGTACGATTAGTAATAGCTTCAACTACAAACTCTTCAATAGCCACACTTCTAGGTTTATCACTATTTAAGAATCTTCCATACTCTTCTATTAGAGCAGAATCCTGATTAATAAAGCTACTAAACTTATCATATAAGTCTCCAAATGATTGCTCTATATTAGCACGTTCATCATTAAGTAGATAATGAACACCTTCATGTATAAGAGTAAGTACTCTACGTTCAGGTTCAAGAGTATCGAATCTATTAGTAAGAGTAATAGTATTACCACCAGCAACTATTCCTGCAAATCTACCTTTTTCACCTACTATTTCAATATCAGGATTAAGAGCAATACCAGCAGATTCTAATGCCGAAACAACAGATAATAGATTAGGATTAGTAGTATTAGCTTGTGCAACTCCCATAAGAGTACCTACTTGAGGAGCACTATCTTGACTAGCAAGTGGGTCAGGCGTAGCAACAGGAGATACAACTTGCTGCTCCTCTATGGGGGAAACAGCGGCGTTAGCCGCGTTAGTACGACCAGCACTACGACTAGGATTCATAAGAGTAATATTACGATTATATACATCTCCTACATAATTAAAGTTACTAATGATATTACCTTTACTATCAGTAACATTACCTAAATCGGTAACTAGTACTCCGTCCTTAGCTACAAACTCTTCATAACTATTATAACCTGTGTCCATCCATTCATCTTGAAGTATATTAGGTATCTTAGCTTGTAGTTTACCATCTACCATTCTAAATAAATTAGATTCACCACGAATAGCTGAATTAATAACATTACGAGTAAGTGTAGCATATACTCCTTCCATCATAGTACTAAAGTTACCATGATTATTAGTAGGAACAAAACCATTAGGCATACGAGCCATAAGTCTTCTAGGTTTAGTTTCACCCGGTATAGCAAATGCTACATTTCTATCAGCAACATTAAAGTAAATAGTAGGTCCAATCTTATTAAGAGGACGAAATGCACGACCTACAACTTCATAACCATAAAGGGCTTTTTGCTTACCTACATACTTAGATATTTCATCTAATAGTTGTTGATGTAAGTCAGTATTACCTTGTAGAGTAGCATCTACTAATGAATGGAATAATTTATCTAATCCTTCATTAAACCTCTTAGTATATTCAGTAGCTTCTGTTTCACTATTACTCATAGTATTCTCACGGCTAGTAACTGCAATAAGTCTACCTTCCGAATCTTTAATAGTCATACCAACTACTCCTCTAGGAATACGACTAGCAGCAATAATACTATTAGATTTAATATCAGCAACTCCTCCGTCAACCCCTACTACTAAACGATAACCATCAGTAGCTTCGCTAGTAGCTACATCTCCGAACTTACGATATATAGGATTACCTTGTTTATCCCTAGCATAAATAACACTACCTGAACTTGTACGACCAACAACTAAACGTTTCTTTTTAGACTTAGTATTACTAATAGAGGACTTTAAGTTATTAATGTCAGTATAAGACTTCTTGAGTTTATTCATCCAATTAGTCAACGATTCGTTAACAATGGCACTAAAGTTAGACTGATTAACATTAAGAGCATTATTAAAGAATACAATATTATTAAGATGTTTAATCCTATCTAATAGATTAGTTTGAGTATCACCAAACAAACTAGTTAGATTCTTCCAATAAACATTCTCTTGTAGAGCATTAAGTTGATGTCCGAATGTTCCTTCAACTTCGGGATTATTACGAACACGATATAGACGACGTATATTATTAAGTAATTGTACAAATTCTTTAGCAACAGGTTCTTCGCTAGCAATAATAGATTGAAGTTGAGTTATGAAATCTATACTATCGTTCTTAACAGTATATCTCCAACCTTGATTCATAACTTCAACATTACCATTGTTATAACCAATCTTAGGAAACTCACCTATCTTAATTCCACGAGACTTAACAATAAGATTATCATTTTCATCTAGTTCTACACTTACTGTATCATTAGTCTTTAATTGACCGATACGAGAATAAACCTTACTATCATTTAGATTAACTAGATTAAAGAAATAACCATTGTCTTTACTATTCTGTTTATCTTCTGCAACAGCTTTATCTAAAGTTTTACTAGCTTCTTGTATAATATCAGAAGGAGTTTTAATCTCTTCGTCAACATTAACTATCTTACCGTCTACTATTTGACGATTAGCTAGAATCTTAATATCATTATACAAACTAATAGCTCTAGGATTTAACTGTTGTAGATAAACCATCATATCATTAAGACTAGTAAATGTCTTACCTTCTATCTGATTACCTTGTATTTGATTATATAAATCTATAATTAGATTTATCTCTTCTATACGTTGGCGTTGCCCTTCTAAGTCATTATCAGATATAGCTGATTCAAGAACATTAGTATCGGCAGGAGCAGATTCATCAGATTTACTAGTATCTACGTAAGTAACATCTCCAATAGCAATAGCGGCATTTAATTCATCAATAGTAACATCAGCAATTATATTGCCTTTAGCATCCATTCCGTCAATACTAACATTACCAAATTTACTAACACGTACATCTATTGCACTTACTTTAACCGGTTTTCTACTAACATCTCCTAGACTAGCAAAAGGCTTTACTATTGTAAATTCTAAGTTATTAATATTAGCTTTATTTACAACACCTGAATTGGCTTTAGATACCACTTTATCTAATGTCTCTTTTAGCTTCTTCTCTTTAGCAGTCTTTGGTTTAGGTTTTGGAGTAGGCTTAACCTCTGGTTCTTCTTGCCTCGTCGCTTCGCTCCTCGCTTCCCCCGTAGAGGAGTCTTGTTGCTGGTTATCCACAGTCTGTTGCTGTGCCTGACTTTGTGCAGCAAGACTATTTCTTCTCTTAGTAATAGCTTCTCTTAAAGATGCTATATCTTTCTTACCATTCTCTGAATTAGATAGAATACTAACAGCATTCGATAAACTCTTATTACTAGTATCTTGAGATTCCTCTTCTGTAAAAGCATTATCTAACGCTTTATCTAACTTAGCAAGTTCTTCTTCGGTAGCAACGTTAACGAAATCATTAAGATTCTTCTTTGCAGACTTAACTAACTTCTTAGCCGCTTCTTCGAACTCTTTCTTACGAGCATCTTCAAACTCTTTAGCTTGTTCATTAGTAGTAATAATATTAGAACGATAGTTATCTCTACGAATTTCATCGAGAAGTATCTGTCCCATATTATCCATGTACTCTGAATTAATAGCACGAACTTGTTTAGATAGAGTACCTAGACTAAAGTCTTTACCTGCTTGTTTAAATAGAGCTACATCATTTTCATCTAGTTCTTCTATCTGTTTCTTAATAAGGTCATTCTGTTCTTGACTACCTTCTATCCCAAGAGCTATATTTTCTACACTACGAACATTATCTAAGAATAGACTTTCCATAGGACTTAAACCTCTACGTAAGTCATTAACTTTAGATTCTATTATCTTAGATATATCTAAGTATTGACTAGCTTGTGCTTTATCCAAAGGATTATTACTATTCTTTAGACTATTATAAGTAGACATTACTTCACGACGATACTGTTCTAATATACCTAACTGCATACGATTCTTAGCCATTGGGTCAAGAATCTCATTAATAGCAGGGATAGTATTCTCTAATTGAGATTGAATAGTATTAAGTCTTTCTACTCGTTTATTTAGTAAGTCAGCTTCTTGTGCATTAATTATATTCTCTGATATAGCCACATCTAATAGAGCATCGTCTATATTAGCACTACGTAATGCACTAGAATAGTTAACATATCTATTAAGAACAGTACGCATAGTTTTCTTTATAGATTGAGTATCTCTATCATATTCTGCTTCATCAGCAAGACCTGCATCTACTAGCTTTTTCTTTAATCTAGGGTCTTCAATATAATCTTCGAGTAACTCATAGTTACCGGAACGAATAGCATTTAAAGTAAGAGTAGTAGTAAACTTCTCTTTAGCAGCAGCACGTAAATCTTCTTGTTCTTCGGGACTAACCTTACTATAACGAGTAGTACCTATTGTTGGGTCTTGGCTAACAGTTCCATCATCAAGATAGGTAATAGGATTACCTTTAGCATCACGTTCTATCTGAAATGGATTCTCACCATTTTCGATAATCTTCATCTGACGAGCATATTCATTGAATACTTGCTCACGACCATTAATTTCAGCAATACGTTGTTTCTCTTCTACATTACCACCTTTACGATTATTGATAGCTGACATAGTACCACCAAAAGTAACTCCTCCAATAACTCCCCATAATGCAGCGTTATATAATTGAGGATTCTGTAAGTACTTCTCTATTCTATCCATAGATATAGCACCATTATATTGTTCAGCCTGACCTAATAGATAACGACCATATAAAGTTCCTTCTTCTTGACCTACAAAGTTAATAGCTTCTTCAATACCTTCGGTTAATTCAGATAATAGTAGATTCTCACTAGAATTAATAAAGCGATTTACTTTACCTGCAAAATCTTTAATAGTACCTTTTGCTGCTTGACCTAAAGTTTGACTAGCAGATTCAACACCAGTAGAAGCTATTCTATCGAGAGCTTGATTTTGTGAATAACGAATACGAGGAGTAATAGCACGATTAACTTGACCTAATGCTTTATTAACTGCACGCAACTGCATGTAATCAAAGAATACATTACCTGCGTTATATCCAAAGTTTCGCATAGCTGCTTTATCTGCGACTATAAGAGCAGCTTCTTCTTTAGTTCTTTCTTTAGCTTCATTAGCAATATCAGGATTATTATCTAACCAAGTTTGAAATTCTTCATCAGACATTCCTGTAAATAATGATAACGCTTCTCCTTCTATTTGTTCTGCAACTCCACGAGCTTCTTGATAGTTCTCACCAAGACGCATACCAATAGCAGTAATACCATCTTTAGCGATAAGTTTTAACTTATTAGCACGATACACATTATCTAATTTAGTAGCTTTCTTAGCCCAATTCATTGCACGACTTACTTTAGAACTATTACGTCCTAATGCTGCAACACCTTTACCAACAGCTCCAACTCCTTTAGTTAATAGAGCACCAGGAATCATTAAAGATAGAGAACTAGCAATACTTGGAACTTGACTAAAGAACCAACCTGAAAAATCATTCATATCAAATGCTTTATCAGGATTCTCACGATATATAGGAAATAAATCATCACGAACATAGTTAGATATAGCATCGCCTGCTCTAGTAATAGGATTACTAAATGGTTTATCGTCCCATAATCCAGCAGTAGCTAAATCTACTAACATACCCATGCCACCAACAGTATCTCCTATAACTGTTCCAATAGTTTGACCTAAAGCATTACCTGCTTGTTTCCAAGCTGATTGATTCTTAGCACGAAGAGTTTCTAATTCTTCTCTACTTTGATAACGATTAGGTTCAGCACCATACTTAGCTAAAGAATGATAATCTTCCTCTGTTCCAGTAAAGACTTCTTTACCACTAAGATTACGAAACATGAAGTCGCCTTGTGCAGCTACATCAGGTTTGTATTTAGTAACAGTAGGAGCTTCTTTAGCCATATTAACAGAATTAGCCCCACTGTCTAGTGGAGCTTTTTCTACTGATATATCATCAAATATATTTGGCATAACTTATTTCATTAAATCATTCATTTGATTAAGTATCACTTGACTAGGAGATTCACCAGTAAGTCCTGAATACATTCTATTAAAGAACTGGAACACTTGTCTTTTAGTATCAATATCTAGTTCTCTAAGATTACCAGTAGCACCTGCCATAATCATAGCCTTCTGCATGAGAGGACGAGCAATAACTTGCTGCTCCTCTATGGGGGAATTTGCAATAGAACCATTTCTTGCACTAATAAGATTTATATCCTCTTTAACAGGAGCAAGAATAGCATTAGCTTGATTATTCTGAAACATACGTTGAAATAACTCACCTTCTGTAATCTTAATTACTGGCTCATCATTAGCGTCTAATATTTGATAGAAACTATCACCATTAGTAACAGCAGAATATGTTCCATCTCCAAATTCAGCATCAGATAAACGATAATTCCTTTTAAGTGCGTTATTATACTTAATAGAATTAAGAGTATCCATTGCTTTAACAGCAGGTAGAGATTTGAATCTTTCTATCTCATCATTAAGAATAGCACCTGTAATCATGTAATCTCCAGCTACTGCATTTTGTATTCTCTCTTCCATTTCAGAATCAGGATTCTTAGCACTATTCTTTCCAGTCTTAGGAGTATAAGGAATATTTAAGAATACTCCGTATTCCCCCGTAGAAGATGATGAACACCAGCCATTATTAATGTTTTTCTTCTTAACTTGTGCTTGAATAGTTTGCATAATAGCATCACGTTCTCTACTATCTTCAACAGGTTCAAGAACTCCTTCGGCATTACGTTTCTTAATAACAATACTTCCAGGATTAGCAATACTAATCATGTTCATTACTCTTTCATTATAGTTCTTTAATTGGTCATCTTCAAATCCTTGACCAGTAGCAACTATATGAGGAGGTAAATCAAATACATTAACATCAACATAAGTAGACGGTAATGATTCAGATATACGTTCGGTTGCAGCATTAGATATTTGTGCAGCTTTTTCATATACGTAAGCAGGAGAATCTTTAGTACTCTTAGCAGTAGTTATTTCACCTCTTCCTATTGCTCTAAATCCTGCAATACCCATAGTAGTTAAACTACCATATACTTTATTTCCATAGAAAACTTCATCGTTTCTAGTAAATTTTTCAGGAGCATTATTACCAGTAGTAAATCCTACGGGACTAAGTTTAAGAACATCTGCTATTTCAGGAGCTAAACGAATATAAGCGTCTTTACTAATACGAATATATTCTTTATCTCCTATTTTACTAAACGACACATCTTGATTAGTCAATCCCATATCTGTTCTAAGTTTAGATATAATAACGGCTTTACTACTATCGTTAATAGGATTAACTAGAACTGTATCGAAACTATTGCCTTTAGAATCAGTAAATAACTTATTCATTCTATTAGCATATTCTAGTTGCATAGGATTATTAGTATCTGCCATATCTCCGTTACTTAATCTCTTACCTAAGAACTCCGAAGCATATTGTTCTTCTTGTGTAAGATGTCCTTTCATTGCATCTAAACGATTATTAGCATTAGCTATTCCTCTATAATAAGTATTAGCTTCATCTAATAATTGTTTCTTAGCAGCATCGGATAAAGTAACATTATTAGCAATACCTGAACGTAGTTTACTATATGCCTCATCTAAAGGAAGAGATTTAGATATTCCATAAGAAGAAAACATATTAGATAATTGACCATTAAGAGTATTTAATTGAGATTGTACTTTAGCAGGAGTATCAGGTTCTACTTTTTCTTTACCACCAATAGTAGCTAAAGAAGGAAGTAAATCAGGTTCTTTACCAGTCTTAGGTTTAGCAGAATTTTTACGAGCAGCAGCTAATAGATTAAATCCTAATTCAGGATTGATTCTACTTTCAACTCTACGATAAGCAGAAGCAGCATATCTAGGAGCAAATAGGTTCTCTTCAAATTCTCTCTGTGACATAATAGTTCCGTCAGGCTTAGTAACAAGATTATTCTTATTACCTTTATTAGCTTTCCAAACATTTACTTTATAGTCTTGTTCTAGAGAAGCACGAGCACCCGGAGTTTCATTTAAAGCAGATTCAAATGCAGCACGAATCTTATCTGCTGATAGTTGTTGAATACCACTAGCTGTTTTAAGATAAGGAACATCACCAGCAGCAATATTACCTTGACCATCTTTAAGATTACCTTCTGCATCTCCCCATACTAATTGTTCTCCTGAACTAGAATCAACACCAACAGTAGACAATACTTTCTGATATAAAGTATTATAATCTATTTGTTCAACAGGACGATAATTAGGTTTGAATTGATTACCGCCTATTACTCTACCTGTTTCATCTATTTGGTCTTGATAATTATATTTGTTTTGTTCCAATGTATAAGCCTTAACATCTCCATCATAAGCATCACTATTAATAACTTCGTCTTGGAACTTTTTAAACTCTTGTTGATAACGCTCACGACCAATAAGTCCTGGATTACTAGCAACTTCTCCAGCTAATCTTCTTGCAGTAGTTAATGCAGTAGCATAACTTCCGTCTTGTGCACTAGCTTCTATTTGAGCATTAATATTTCTCGAATAGTTATCGAGCCATTCGTTTTCAGCTTCATTTAATTGCTTATTAGCAAGAAATGTTTTAATCTGATTACTAGTTTCAATAGCAGTATCATGTTTCTGTTGAAGAGTATTTAACGTACTATTGTAAACATCTAAAGGAGCGGCAACCCGCTCCCTCTTTTGATAACCTGCTGTTTTAATATCTATCGGCATAGTTATAGTATTTATAATTAAGCAATCTTTTTCTTACCACCACATCTGAATAAAGTACTTCGTACATTACCTAGTCTACCTTTATTCTTTTCCATTAGTTTTAAGAACAATTCCATTTGTTCAGGATTAGCACTCATCATAGCAGCAATAGCATTTTCTTCTGAACGTTTCTTATCTACACCTAACTGATAATCTCTAACTCCACTAGTAATACCTTCAATCATTTGTGTACGATTATTAGCGATAGCTTGAATTTTATCATTAGCTGTTTGAGTGGCAGATATAGAATTAAATCTATTAGCTTCATTAATCTGTTGAGCATTTGAAGAAGCTACTTGTTGACGATTTATTGCGTCTTGATTTTGCAATTGAGTTTCAAGATTTTCTTTCTCGCCTCTTAATCTACTTCTTTGACTTAAAGCATTATTAGATATTCTTTGTTGTCTAGCAACACTGGCTACTGAACTAGCAGTATTTCCTTCAACTAATCTATTTTGACTAAGTTCGGATTCTCTAACATCTGATAGTTGAGGATTTATATTAACGCTAGTTTTAAGTTTAGCAGGAGCAATTAATTGAGGAGTAGGAACTTGTGGAGCAGAAGTTTTATCTATACTACCTTTGTTAAGTAATCCACTAATTAAAGTTCCAACAGCTCCAATTCCTGAACTAATAGCTTCTCCTTTATCTATTCCTTTAAATAGATTAAAACCTTTACTTCCATTATTAGAAGATAAATTCATAGGCTTAATACTAGAAGCACTAGGTTTAATAATCTTTGCCCCAGCAGTAATACCGGCAGAAGGAACATTTTGATTAAGAGCTAACAATCTACGATTAGCACCAGTCAAACTTCCAAAAGTTCCTAATGTAGCTTTCTTATTTTTCAATTCAGGATATTTCTTATATACTTTAGCTTTTACATCAGAGCGACCATGTAAACCTGCTAATCTAAGAGCATCGCGAGCATCAGCTTTAGTTGGAATCGGATAACTACGTCCGCCACCTGCAAAATCATTTGACTTAACACTAGGATAAGGTTTCTTATCAGAACCATAATCTTTACTACGAGAAAGACCGCCTAATTTTTTTCTACGACGTTCAGGAACGCCTAATATACTTTTGATTCCTTTATATAAAGAAACAGAAGTAGATTCTCTAGGAACAGTAATATTATTATTACTTGAATACTGACTTGGAACAAATGTATTATCCTTAATCATTTTAGGGATACGAGAACCTACTACATTTACTTCGGGAATAATATTAGTTTTACTTGATTTAGGCTCAACTTTATTAGAATTAACATTATTATTTAAAGTAGATTGCTTTTTACGAGGAGCAGTAATAACTACTTCGGGAAGCTCTCTTTCAATAGTTTGAACTTTAGTTTTAGTTTTAGGTTCAATTTTAGTTTCTTTAGTTACTTTAGGCTCAACTTTATTAATAATAGGTTTTTTAGTTACTTCGCTAGCTAATTGAGTACCATACTTTTTACCGTTCCATTCAAATACTTTAAGTCCTTGTCTACGAGCTTCTACGAAAGCTGAACTAAAAGATTGTTTTTTAGGTTTACTTACTTCCTTCTTAACAGGTTCTTCTCTTTTAATAGGTTTTAATTCACTATTAAGAGAAGGCATAGAAGGAATATTATTACCATTGTATTGATAATTAGGATTACTACGAGCTTCTCTTAAACTACGAATAGCTCGTCCTTCATTTTTTCCATAATATCTTCCTGAAAGACTTGGATAAATTTTACGAATACCACCGTTTTTCATCTTACTGTTATTTTTAGTACCATCATCATTAAGATTGTTTTTATCCTTAAATTCTTCTTGTGCATTAAATACTTTAGAAGGTTCTGCACCTTTCTGAACTAGTTCAGCAGGACTATTACCATTAAGTATTGGTTGAGCACTGAATACTTTAAGTTGCTTAGGAGTTATTTGTACTACTTCTTCTCCTTCTGCTTCAATAGAGTTTTTGCCTTTACCAATAACAATACCACCAGTATCATGCTTACGACCTTTAAGAAGAAACGTATTCTTCTTGATAGGCACAGCTGTACCACCTTCGGCAATCAAAGGAGCTGCTCCTTTACGGGGGATATTTCCACCATTTCTCATTAACTGATTTCTAATATTCTTATAAACATTAGCATCATTTTCAGCATTTTCAGTCATATAGGAAGCCTGTTGTTTAGCAGCTTGTAACTTTGCTTGACGTTCTTGTTCTAGTCTAGCAGCTTCTTCTGCTTTTCGCCTTTTAGCACCTCCAATAATACCGCCAATAAGTTGAGTACCAACAGATATAGCAGCACCAATAAATGCTTTAGGTCGTCGATTATTAATTGTTCTCATTCTCTGTATTTATTAACATAACATTCAATATTACTTAGACTAACTTTAGAATTAGTTTCATGGATAATAAAACGAATACCGATATATTTACCATTGATAAGACTGTCGCTAGCCTTATAGTTCTTACTTATCGTTATTCTATCTTCTTCTCCATCCATTATACTAAAGTTATATTTTCCAGTTAACCTATTTATAGGTTCTTGCAATTCAACTGTATTAATTAAATTACGGAAATAATTAAAGTTCCACTTACCATGTTCGTAATAAGGTTTAGTAAAATTAGGAACATTACGTTCTTCATTGTTAATATCCCATTCAGACGATATACATGAGTTTGTAAATATAAGAATTTTATCTCCACTATAATTAATATTACTAGAATTTTTTATAGCATAACAAATATAATTAAGTAACTTAATTGTTTCAAACTCTAAGTTAAATATTATATCTATTACAGCACAACCAGTATTCTTATCGCCTATATAAAATATATTCTTAGATTCAGGAATTGTACAATTTCCATAATCAAGGAAAGTATTTACTTTTATATTGCCTAATCTATATATATAGTTAAGAGCATTATTATTAGTTAAATATAAGTCTGTCTTAGTATTAAAATATTTACCTGAATAATTATGAGTACTTATCCAACTACTTGTAATAAAGGAATAAGATAATGTTATAATTTGATTTTCCCCCGTAAAGGAGCAGATTAGTCTATTATTCTCTTTATCCATTCCCATATCAACAATAGTATCTTCGGTTACATAATCATCTATAATACTCTGAACACCATCAGTAATATCAAGAAGTATTTACTAGTGAAAAAGGATATGGCGG
>OLGM01000411.1_pt1 | contig 28486 bp, 27 predicted proteins | sample 1606001 | NCBI WGS metagenome assembly OLGM01 (sample SAMN03283294) | human gut metagenome | biome: human-associated habitat; material: feces | host: Homo sapiens | place: Peru | collected 2012
ATAGGCAACAGCGAAAAAGCGCTTAACATCATTAAAAATGCCGGCAACGACATTCAGCTTTCGGCTCAATCTGAAATTTGCAAAAATGAAACAATTAATACTGTCTATTCTATCAAGCACAAAATTGCTCTTGAAAAAGGCGTTAACCTTTCAATTAAAGTTAAAGAAGACGCAGATGTAAACATTGCCGATTATGACCTTTGCCGAATTCTCACTAACCTTATTGACAACCAAATAAATGCAGTTGAAGATAACGAAAACGCCAAAAGTGCCAACCTTTCAATCATCATAACTCAAAATGATGTTTTGATTAAGGGCACAAACGAATATATAAAGAAAAGCAAAAAGACGAACGACCCTAACCACGGCTACGGTCAAAAAATCATTGCCGATATAGCAAAAAAATATAACGGCTCATATAAAAGCGAAATAAAAGATAATTTGTTTATAAGCGAAACTGTACTTAATAATAAAGCAATATAAAAAAGGCAAACGCAGTTTAGCACAAAAAAGGATGTTTTCGATTTGAAAACATCCTTTTTGTTATATTCTACTCATATAATATTTTTACAGCTTTTCAAGTTCGTCAAGCAAGAACTGCCTTGAAGTTACAAGTGTCGAATTCATACCGAAAGCTATTGCGGCGTCAACATTCACTTTTCTGTCATCAAAGAAAAGGCATTTTGATTTATCGAGCGAATACTTATCGCAAAGCGACTGATAAATTGCGAAATCGGGTTTCATTTTATGAATCATATATGACACCATGGCACCGTCGATATCTTTCATAAAATCGGCATACCGGGTATGCTTTTCAAACAGAGTTTCGGGATAATTTGAAAGAAGATAGATATGATAACCCTTTTCTTTAAGCCTGTGAACCTCTCGCCAAACATCCGGTCTCGGCACGCTCATATATTCGCCGTGGTCGAGGAAAAACGATATTGCACCGCTGTCCTGCGGATGCTTTTTGCAATAAGCCGCTTTTATTTCTTCGTCGCTCATTATATTAAGATCCATTTCATTCCACAAACCGTCAGGGTCGTCAAAAAGTTCGCTGCCCACCCTTTCGGCTTCACTCTCGCTCAAACCGTAGTCGACAAGCATCCACTTCCACCTATATTCCAAAAGTACATCACCGACATCAAAAATTATATTTTCGTATTTCATTATCTTTCCTCTTCTTTTGAGATTTTTTCTTTATAAAAATCACCCCAGTTCCACATAGCGTCAAGTATCGGTTTGAGGCTTTGACCTAATTCTGTCAAAGAATATTCCACCTTCGGCGGAACCTCGGCATATACCTCTCTGTGTACAAGTCCGTTTGCTTCCATATCACGAAGCTGTGCGGTCAACACCTTTTGCGACACCGTGCCGATAGATTTTTTCAGCTCCCCGAAGCGCTTTGTTCCGGGCATTAAATCCCTTAATATCAGAACCTTCCATTTGTCGCCAATCAATGTCAAGGTGGTTTCCACAGGACAAGCCGGAAGTTCTTTTGTTTTCTCGTTCATATGCTGCCCCCGCTATAGTATCTATTTGTTGCTTGCAGTTTAATTGTACCATACCATCCTCTTTACCGTCAAGTGCGAAATAAAACAAAAAATCTTTAAAAAATTTTTTCGCCGTTTAAAACTCCGAAAACCCTTGTGTTTACGCATTAGTTTCTGTTCGGTAACTGTTCAATAGTTTCTATTTGGTAACTACGGCACAATATTGTGCTTACTTTACAAATAATACCGACGCAGATATAATGAAGTCAAGAGCTACGGAGAACGGCCGTTTCGTAACTCAAAGCACAGACAAGGCGAAATCCAAAATGAACATTTTCAAGAAAATCTTTGGTAATAACCAAAACGACAAGAAAGAGGTAATCACAATGACAAATACAGAAAAAGCTCTTGCACTCATTAACACTTTTGCCACAGGCGATACAGAAAAGGCTTTCGAGCTTCTTGCAGAAAATTACATTCGACACAATCTCGCATACGGCACAGGCAGGAATGCTTTTGTAGGCTCTGTTTCTTACCTTGCTTCAGCTCCCGTAAAAACAACTGTAAACAACATTCGTGCTTTCGAGGACGGCGATAAGGTATTCTTGCAGACGGTCTATAACTTTGCAGGTGCGGGCGAGCAGGTTGCCTTTGACATTTTCCGCTTTGACGAAAACGGCAAGATTGCAGAACACTGGGACAACCTTGCAAACAAGGCAGAGCCGAACCCGTCAGGTCACACGCAAACAGACGGCACTTTGGAAATCAATGACCTTGATAAGACAGAGTCAAACCGTGAGCTCGTAAAGAATTTCCTTTATGATGTAATGCAAGGCAATCGTCCCGAAAAAGCACCCGGTTACTTTGACGGTGATACTTACATTCAGCACAACACAGGTATTGCAGACGGACTTTCGGGACTTGGCGCAGCACTTGAAGCTCTCGGCAAGCAGGGCATCCGGATGATTTATACTACTGTTCATCAGGTGCTTGCACAGGGCAATTATGTGCTTGCGGTCAGCGAGGGAACTTTCGGCGGCGCACCTACATCTTATTATGATTTGTGGAGAGTTGAAAACGGCAAAATTGCAGAACATTGGGATGTAATGGAGACTATTGCCGATAAATCTACCTGGCAGAATCAGAACGGCAAGTTCTAACAAAATTCGGGAGTCACGCAAGCGGTTTATTTGCGTGACTTCCCATGTTTTCCATATGGAGGCAACGCAATGAACACTCAGGCTATGACGCAAGCCGAGAAAAGAGAATACTTAATAACAGAGCTGTTGAAAGAACGACCCGAATACGCAGATATATTCATTCCGAAAGACGAAACCGAACAGAAGAAATTGCTTCGTGCGTTATTCAATGTTCGTTTGCCTTTGCCGATAGGTGATGATTTCCTAAGGGTGCAGGATGAATATTTGCAAGAGGAAATCGCTCAAAAAGGGATAACAAGTATAGACGATTTAGAGCCTGTTAAACCCGATATTTATTTATGGCAGGGCGATATTACAACGCTGAAATGTGATGCAATCGTCAATGCGGCAAACAGCCAAATGCTCGGTTGCTTTTGCCCGAATCACGGTTGCATAGACAATGCCATTCATACATTTTCGGGGGTCCGGCTTCGTTTGAAATGCGCCGAAATTATGCAAAAGCAAGGCAAAAACGAAGAAACAGGAAAGGCGAAAATCACACCTGCGTATAATCTGCCTTGCAAATATATTTTGCACACGGTAGGTCCGATAGTCACAGGCAAATTGACAGACAAAGACTGCGAATTACTGCGTTCTTGCTATCGTTCTTGCTTGACACTTGCGGACGAATACAAGCTAAACAGCGTTGCGTTTTGCTGCATATCAACAGGCGAATTTCATTTTCCAAACGACAAAGCCGCAAAAATCGCAATCGAAACAGTCAGTGAATACAAAAGGCTGACAAGCAGTAAAATCAAGGTGATATTCAATGTTTTCAAGAATTCAGACTACGAAATCTACCGAGAATATCTCGGATAATATAGAAAAATTAAAAGAAAAAATCCGCACGGCTGACGCTGTTGTAATCGGCGCAGGTGCAGGGCTTTCCACCGCCGCAGGCTTTACTTACAGCGGTGAGAGGTTTGAAAAATACTTTTCCGATTTTCGCAAAAAATACGGAATTGAGGATATGTATTCGGGCGGATTTCACCCTTATCAAACCCCTGAGGAGCATTGGGCCTATTGGAGCCGATACATCTACATCAACCGCTATATGGATGCCCCCAAACCGGTCTACGATGACCTTTTGAAGCTGGTGGCTAACAAGGACTATTTTGTGATTACAACAAATGTTGACCATTGTTTTCAAAAGGCAGGCTTTGACAAAAAACGACTTTTCTACACGCAGGGCGATTACGGTCTGTTTCAGTGCAGCGAACCGTGCTGTCAGGAAACTTTTGACAACAAGGATATTATTTTTGAAATGCTTAAGCAGCAAAAGGATATGAAAATTCCGACAGAGCTTTTGCCTGTCTGTCCCCATTGCGGAAAACCTCTTACAATGAGCTTGCGAAGCGACGATAAATTCGTTGAGGACGAGGGTTGGCATCATGCGGCAGAACGGTATGAAAACTTTCTCCGCACCCGAGCAGGTGGAAAAATCCTTTTTCTTGAATTAGGCGTCGGCTATAACACCCCGGTCATTATCAAATATCCGTTCTGGCAGATGACAGCAAAAAATCCCAATGCCACCTATGCTTGCATCAACAAAGGTCAGGCAATTTGTCCGCAGGAAATCGAGCGGCAATCTATCTGCGTCAATGCCGGCATCGGCGAGGTGCTGTCGCTGATAAAATAAAAAAGGCTTCCGCACGAAAAGCGGAAGCCATAAATTTTATACAGCTTTCAAATACGGCTGTAAGCCAAGTGAAATTATTCCCACTCGACTTTTCCTAACTAATTTTGTTTAGAAATTATTCTCTGCCGAGTATGTAAATCCTTTGATTATTTGATATATCCATATTATCCTGCCTATATAAGCTAATGTTATCATTTTGTTATCGGTATTGATAACACTTGCTCAGTAGCTGTGGATAATAGCTATATGCTATGGCTTAAATTATAAGCGAGTTTTTTTTGTTTTTTAAATTCTATACCAACCAGTACAACAGATAGCACAAACGCTGAAAAATCAGCAACAGGCCCCGCTAGCAATACTCCCATAATTCCGAAATGAAGCGGGAGCAGCAGGGTAAGCGGAATCAAGAAAAAGGTCTGCCTTGTTAATGCCAACAGAGCACCTTTTAACGATTTTCCTATTGCAGTAAAAAAACTGGAAGAAAGCAACTGCACACCATTTACCAACACCATGAAAAGATAGGTACGCATGAACAAAACAGCAAATTCAAAATACAGCTCGTCCCCGTCTCCGAATAGTGAAATGATAGATTGCGGGAAAAATTGAAATGCGATAAAAGCAATAGTGGAAACAACAAGATTCCACTTTATTGCAAGCATGTAAGCCTCCCGTACCCGATGATATTGCCTTGCTCCATAGTTGAACCCGATAATCGGCTGTGTCCCTTGCGAGATTCCTACAACAATCGCAAGGACTATGGCATTTGTTTTCATAACAATTCCGCAAGCTGCCAAGGGAATATCCGCTCCATATTTTGTTAATGCGCCGTAATAAGTCAACGAATTGTACTGAATGATTTGAATCACGGTAACTGCAATCTGATTTGAGCTGCTGCTGATTCCCATGTTGCAAATTTTCAGGCTTTCTTTGATGTCCAATAAAAACGACTCTTTTTCAAAATGGATTGTTTGGAAACGCCATAGATAACGGAGTGCGAGTATGAAAGAAAAAATTTGCCCAATAACCGTTGCCCAAGCTCCGCCGGCAATCCCCCAATCGCAAGCAAAAATAAAAATGGGGTCAAGAATGGTATTGATAATAGCTCCCACAACCATGCAGACCATTGAATACTTTGGTTTTCCATCTGCTCGAATCAAATTGCTCATACCATTCGTTACAATGAGAAACGGCATTCCAATCAATGTTATGCTGGCATACTGCTTTGCATATGGAAATACATCTGTAGTTGCCCCAAATGCCTTTAGGAGCAAAGACAGAAAAGCTTCACCAACCAGCAAATAAATAATTCCGAGAATCCCCATCAGAACAATACCATTTCCCGCTGCTTTAGCGGCAGCTTTCGGCTCTTTGCGTCCAAGACAGAGGGAAACACGGGAAGCACTGCCAATTCCAACCAGCAGTGCAATAGCAAGGCAGATGGTAGAAAACGGGTAGGCAACATTGGTTGCTGCATTCCCCAAATAACCGACCCCTTGACCAATAAAAATCTGATCCACAATATTGTAGATTGAGCCGACAAGAGACGCCACAATACTGGGAACAGCAAAATTTTTTAACAGCTTTGAAATTTTTTCATATCCTAGGGGATTTTCAGTCATTGAATTCATCCCCCTTTCTTTATATACGGAGTTCCGCTGTAATATTTTCACCTGCCTGAATCAGCAAATCAATAAAGAGGTTTTTATCAGATTCCCTGAAGCCTTGCAATAAAAGAGCTTCTGTCTTTTCACATACCGTCTGTACCTCATCAATTACAGACAGCGCACGTTCTGTAGGATACAATTTACATGTCCGCTTATCCTTATCATTGGGAGAACGTGTAATCATTCCCTGCTTTTCTAATGCCGCAACCGTCCGTACAATATTGCTCGGATGAACATAAAACATATCCATTAAAGAATCTTGTAGAATACCGGGCGAACGACAGATTTTGATTAAGAACATATATTGACTGTTGTTGATTCCATAGGGGGCAAGTTGCTTGTCCAAATAGATTTTGTAAAATCGGTCTGTTACTGAAAGCCATTTTAATAGTTTCATAGATATATTCCTCCTAACTACCAGTATTATAACACAATATGCGTGCGCACGCAACTACTTTTAACATTATATCTGCCGCTTTGTCCTCCTAAACACAAATCAATTTTACATCTATAATCTCTACTGCTCTGCTATTGTAAGTGAACTTTTTTGGAAGAAAATCGCAAATATCTACTCAAATAATAACTATGACTTGGTTGTAGGCAATGAAGCTTTTATTGACTCTTGCTCGTCAAGTTTATTTCACTGCAATCAGTCAAATATCATTCCCCATAAATCCGTGAAGAACCAAAATTTTTATTCATCAAAAAGACTTACACATTTTTCTTGACAAATCCAAAAAATGAAAAAGTGGATTATGGTTCAGCTTGTTAAAAGCTAACCATAATCCGTTTTTTCTTTTAGGTTAATTAATATCTTTCCTTATAGTCTTACCATTCAAATCGGTGCTTGAAAGCCTTCTTTTATTGTGCTGCCTTTTTTATCAACCTGTACTTTTCTGATTTTTGCAGGTACGATTCCTTTTTCAACCCAATCCACAAGAGCTTTCATACCGTCGCAGTCGGTTATCCCCGCATTATGCCAGTTACATGAACCGTGACCGTCGCCGGGTGTCAAAAAGAGCTTGAAAAATTTGTCAACTTCTTCTTTTCCGCCGAGCGTGTCGCAAACCCTGTTATAATATTCAATTGTTCCGTCAATGGGAATCAGCGGATCATCGAAACCGTGGTCAACCATCAGCTTGCCACCTGAGTTTTTGAATGAAGACAAATTCGGATTATCCGCAAGGCAATCGGCAAATTCGTTTACGCTTGCATCATAGATTTTATAAAACTCATCCTTTGTCACTTTGTCGAATTTCTGCTTCGGATTTTTCGTTACCCATCTGCAATAATATGTTGAAAGGAAAAACGGCTTCGGCTTATGGAATATCGGTGTGTACCAAAAAGCACCGATAGGTATGCCGACATTATAGCACAACACGCCCGGTCTTCCGAAGTACCAAAGCCTTTTTCCGTTCCGTGCGGGACCGCCGTATATTTCAGTCAAAACCTTCGCATCAATTTCGGTAAAAATATCATTTTTAACCTTTTTGCCGACAAGGGTGTAGTAGTCAAATTCAAGAGGTCTGTCATATTCGTAATATTTTTCTTTGCCCCCGACCGTGTTTTGAGCTTCGTTCATTGCGAACTTAACCTTTGACGGCGGTACAATATAGTTATTCGAGTTCATAACTGCGTTTGCCCAAAGACCAACAGGCAGAAACTTCGACCAGTTAATTGCAGGGCAGGACGCCCATATCCCGTCGTAATCTTCGGGATATTCCTGCGCCTCGACCATAGATTGTCTGCCACCGCCGGAGCCGCCGTGAAGATATGAAAATCTGACATTTCTCTCATGGAGAATTTCAGCAGTTTTTTTACCCAAAACAGTCATAAAATGAGTACTTCTTGCCCGCCAATTTTCAATAAGCTCAGTATTAAGAGTACCGTCTTTTTCAAGAGCCCATTCAATTTTTGTGCATGCAGCATCGGTTGTTGCACCCGTGAAGCCGTTAAGTACGGCTTTTGGTAAAGTTGCGCTTCTCGATGTGTTGTCGGGTGCATTTATATAACCTTCACCGCCGGTTGCCGTGCCTCCGCCGACACAGCCTAAAAACCTGTCATTCCATTTAACGGGCGACCAAATGAATATTTTTTCAGTAAATTTCCCTGTGGAATGTTCAACAACGACATGACAAAACTCAGGCAGATTATGCACTCGGTTTATGGGCAGGAGAGAGCCTAAAAACCCTTTTGATTTGTTGATAAATTTACCGCTTGTGTTGATATACGCTTCAACAACAGTGAGTTTTTCGTTCGGAAACGCTTTGGAAAGCTTTTTCTGAAGATAGCCTTTATTGCAGCGTTTTTCAATGTCCATAGTTCTTTCTAAGGATTTAACATCATAGAAAATATTCTTATTTTTTTCTTTCATTGTGTCACCCCATTTTTAGTATGGCTTTAATTATTCTTTCGGCGCAAAGGCGCAAAGAAGCGACACTCAGTTCTCCGCTTTCCGCCTCTTTTGTTATAGATTCAATTTCGTTTTTTCCACCGGGCATTATAATATCATTTCCTGCTCTTATACAGTCTGCCGCACCACTTGCACCATAGGATTTTTCATCGGCAGTTTTTCCTGTTGTTGCGTACCAGTCCGTCATAACAACCCCGTTAAATCCCCATTCCGTGCGAAGAACATCTGTTAAAATACCGCGATGATTTGCAGAATGAGTACCGTTAATAAGGTTATATGACGACATAACCGCAAAAGGCTGCGACTCTTTTACGCAAATTTCAAATCCTTTGAGATATATTTCACGCAGAGCTCTTTCGGAAAGAACGGAGTTATTATAATTTCTGTTGTTTTCTTTGTTGTTACACGCAAAATGCTTGATAACCGCACCTTTACCGCTTTTTTGAAAACCATTTACCATAGCTGCGGCGCACTTTCCGCTTAAAATCGGATCTTCAGAGTAATATTCAAAGTTTCTGCCGCAAAGAGGATTTCTTTGAATATTCAAAGCCGGAGCAAGCCACAAATCAAGTCCGAGTTCGCCCATTTCTTTTGAAACAAGCTTTCCGCAATTTTCAATTATTTCCGTGTTCCAGGTCTGACAAAGCATGGTGGCGATAGGTATAGCCGTGCAGAACTGATATTTAACCGTAGTTCCGTTGAGATCCGCTTTCTGCATTTCTTTGGGTAAAAGCAAAGATTTTATCGGATCATCGGCAGGGTTATCAACATATAATCCGTCTTTTTCATATACCTTGCTGTTTATTCTTATGCCTGCCGGTCCGTCAACGGTTGAAAGAGGACGGATTTTTCTTTTTTCAAGCAGTTCGTCGCATGTATCTCCTGCCGCACCGGGTATACTTTTTGAAGCGTTGCCTATGAACGACAAATCGGAGAGACCTATCCTTGAAGCGCCGACACAAAGAGAAATAAGCTCGTTGACATTTAAATCGCACACAAAATCGTTTATTGAAATTTTTTTGACTTTCACATCATCGAGTGTATAACCGAGATTGGTTGATTTTATACTTTCTGTTTTGTCGTCATATATATGACTTAATGTTTTTATGTTTTTTAAATCCAGGGCGATTGTCGGCAATTCATCAAATCTCATCTCGGCATTATCATGAAAATCGCAGGTTTCTTCTATACTTGAATAAGTAATTCTTTTGCACTTTTCGGTGATTATATCATCGGAAACTATAAGGTTATGCACTTTCTTTGAGTTTTCGCTGTCGGTGCCGATATATACAATATATCTTCCTCGTTTAATGATGTATGAAGCGGTTTCTTCGTCAAATACAGCGAGGCTTTTCATATCAAAAGTAATCGTAACACTTTGCTCCTCTCCGGGCAAAAGTGTTTTTGTTTTTGCAAAAGCTACAAGGCTTTTTACGGGAGTAACAAGTCCTTCCTGCGGCTGACTTACATAAAGCTGTATAACTTCTTTTCCGCCGTAAGTCTTTCCGATATTTTTGACCTTTGTGCTGACCGAAATGTGTTCTTCGTTTGCTGTTATCTTTGTGTCGCTTATTTCAAAATCCGTATAAGATAAACCAAAACCAAACGGGAACAAAGGCTTAATTTGTTTCTTTTCAAAGTATCGGTAACCGACAAAAATACCCTCTTTGTAATATGTATCGGAAAAATATTTTTCATCGGAAAAATCCTCGGCAAACGGATAATCAAGGTAGCTTTTTGCCCATGTTGCTGACAATTTACCTGACGGAACACCTTTTCCGCTTATGACATCGGCAACAGCGTCACCCAAAGAACTTCCGCCCTGACTTATAAGCAAAATTGAACCTATTTTGCTGTTATTTACAATCTCGCCAAGGTCAATTACACCGCCGACATTCAGCAATAAAACAAATTTTTTATAAGAATTTGAAAGCCGGGTTATATCCCTGATTTCGCCGTCGGTAAGATAGTAATCGCCTTTTTCCGCTTTTCTGTCGGCGCCCTCGCCCGAGTTTCTTGAAAGCACATAAATTGCGGCATCGGCTGTATATTTTTGCGAGTCCTCGGCTGTAATTTCTGAAATTGCAGGCTCTTTAAAAGGATTTGCAAACATTGTGAAAAGCGCAGTTTTTACACCTTCCTTGCCCTTTTCCTGAAGCATTTTCTCATATTCAATTTTGGCTTCGTTTATAATGCGGTCGTATTCGTCAAGATATGGCTTTGTGACAACTTCATATCCTGCGTTTTCAAGCCCTTGTTCGACGTTTACATAACTGCGTACATTAACATCGCCCGAACCCGTTCCGCCTTTCACGGTTCGCCTTGCGCCGATGCCGTAAAGCGCAACGGTTTTTATGCTTTTGTCAAACGGGAGAACGCCGTTATTTTTCAGAAGTACCATTCCCTCAACTGCGGCATTTCTGACGATTTCATTGTGAGCCTTTTCTCTCTTTGTAATTTCAAGGTTCTCTGTCGCAAGTTTATTTTTCATCAAAGCTCACCACCTTATATTCTGATCCGAATTTCAAAAATCTTCTCATATTTATTGTGTCGGGAATATCGTTCATACCGAGAACTATCCATTGTTCTACAAGCCCGTAAATTGCACCGGCAACCATTGCACAAAGATATTTCGTCTGCTCGTCCTGCCCGTCTTTCGGTCCGCAGGAATTAAAAATATGATTTTTAATAATATAGGACATATCATTCTGATAAATGAGCTTTATCAGTTCTTCGTTTTTCTTGTATTGAAGTAAAAGCTCTTTCCAAAACTTTTCGTGAAATTCGTCTTCGGGATATTTTACAAACTCTTCCCACCATTCATCGGTAACGCTGGAAAGATAATTTGTCAAAATTTCCTGCATAGAGTCATAGTTCCTGTAAAAAGATGCACGAGCCACTCCTGCTTTTTCGCAAAGCTCGGACACGTTTATTTCATTAAACGGTTTTTTCTCCATGAGTTTTAACAAAGCTTCGGTCAAACATTGAAGAACAAGCTCATGTGCTTCATTTTTCCTTTTCATGTGTAACACTTCCTTGGTTATGTATCAGTTGTCAGCATCTTTCACAAAAACTCTTTAACTTTATGAAAAAATATGATACACTCGTAACTGACACAAGTGTATCACTATTATACACTTATTTAAACATTTGTCAAGGTATGGTGAACAATGAAAGAAAAAACTATAATTCTTAACAAAGAGAGAAATGTCGTACTGACCTGCTTCCCTGTAGGTCAAAACAAGCCGGCTGTTTTGATTTGTCCAGGGGGCGGATACAACGAATGTTCTGTTTCCGAGGGAAAGCCCGTTGCAGAAAAGTTTAATTCCTTAGGGTTTAACGCCTTTGTTCTCTGCTATTCGGTAGGAAAGAATTATAAATGGCCGTATCCGCTTGAGGACTTTGAAAATGCTATGGCATATATAAAAGCAAACGGAAAACAATTCAGCGTTGACACCGAACATATTGTTGCGGCAGGTTTTTCTGCCGGCGGTCACCTTGTATCCTATGCGGCATCAAAAGCAGAAAACAAACCTTATGCTGCAATCATTCTTTACGGTGCGGCAAAAGCTCAAACGATAAACTATACTGCCCCCGATGCACCTGATGCGGTTGAAGCCGTAAACCTTTATACCTGCCCGTGCTTTCTTGCCGCGTCAAGAAACGACTGGATTGTGCCTGTAAATAATACACTTGATTTTATAGAGGCACTTAATAAAAACTATATTGATTATGAATTGCATATTTACGGTTATTCAATGCATGGGTTTTCAATCGGAAAAGAAGTGGGAGCCACACCACCGCTTTTTTGTTCAAGGGTCGGTGACTGGGTTGAAGAAAGTGTAAGTTGGATTGATGACCTTATTTCAGGGAGATACATTTCAATCAGGGAAAGTTCGGAATATAACGATAACTACTCAAAAACACTTTCAAGTAAAAATTCATGCAAGATTATTTTTGAAAATCCGCAGGCAAAAAACTTGTTTAAGAAAAAGTTTTTACCTCAATATTTGTTGTACGAAGCAACAAAGAAAAAGGTAGGTTCTTTTGTTGACGGAGTTTCGCTGAAAAATGTTTTGAGCTTTTTGAAAGTAAAAGACGAAACTTTTAAAAAAGTAGACGAAGCTCTCAAAGTATTTAAAAAGGAGACGTAATCCATGCTGAAACAAAAAGAAAAAATTGACAAATCAACCTGGCTGACAACAACAGGTCAGCGTGCGAGATATTACATAGGCGACCTTGCAAGAACCTGCGAGGGTGCAATAATTACAACCTTTATGACAATGTTCCTGCTAATGCAGGGGATACATCCGGGCAAAATGGCAGCTATTACGCTTTTTGTTAAAATAATAGACTCTTTTGATGATGTTATTTTCGGCTTTTTGATTGACAGAATAAAAATCAAAGGAAGCGGAAAATATTTGCCGTGGTTCAGAAAAACCTTTTGGCTGTTTCCGCTGTTTACAGTTCTGTTTTTTATGATGCCCATGCAGCTTTCGGAAACCGTAAAGCTTATTTGGTTCGCTGTTTTCTATCTGCTTTATGATTTGAGCTACACCTTGGTTGAGGTTCCGATGAACTCACTTGCCGTTTCAATAACAGATAACCTTGACGAAAGAAACGCAATTATTCAAAACCGTTCGATTTTAAATAATGGCATTATAATGTTTATCGGCATTATTTTCTATACCCTCATAAGCGAAAAAGTTGGTTTACCGATTAAAAATGTTGTTGTCGGTTCTTCTGTGATTTTCTTGTGCGGAATGCTTCCGATGCTTACGGGTATAAAAGAATACAATGTCGGGCTTAAAAATGTATCGGCAGAAGAAGAACACTACACTTTCAAGGATATGTTTGACTGTGTCAGAACAAATAAATATATGTTTATTTTGCTTTTAAGTACAGTTATTACTTCGTGTCTTGCAACGGGAGCAAACCTTGCCAATTTCGTTGCATACTATCATTTCGGTAATTCAATGATTTTTATTGTTCCGATTGCCATTTCGGCAGTACCGGGTCTTATTGCTCAGTTGAACACGGCGAAAATAACAAAAAAATTCGGCAAGATAAAAACAATCGTTGTTTGCGGTTTATTAGGCGGAATACCTCTTCTTTCCATATTCTTTGTAGGATCCAGCCATTTTGTTCTTATTTGTATTCTTATGGTTGTTCAGTCGCTGCCCGGTAATGTCGCAAATATTGCAAAGAGCTTTCTTGTTCCCGATACGATAGAATATACAAGATATAAGACGGGTAAAGATTGCTCGGGTATTTTCTTTGCACTTAATTCTTTTGTAACAAAGCTTACACAGGGTGTCGCTTCCTCTTTGGGACTTTTCCTCCTCGGCCTTTCAGGCTGGGTTGAGATTGAAGCAACTGACTTTGCTGATATTGCCTCTCAGGGTGTTACACAGCCTGAATCAGCCCTGAATATGCTTTGGATTGTTTATACACTTATTCCTGCTATAGGTACGATTCTTGGTATAGTTGTTATGGCATTCTATAAAATGAAGGATAAAGATGTTGAACTTATGGCAAAGTGCAACGGCGGTGAAATTACAAGAGAGGAATGTGAACAGCAGCTTTCACAAAAGTATTGATTAAGTATGAAAAACAACAAAATTGATATTATATTTAATAGTTATATCGCTAAAAAAACAATTCCGAACGGCGTATTGCTTGTAAGGAAAAATGGCGAAATTATTTATAAAGGCAAATGGGGATTTTCAAATCTTGAAACAGGTAAACCGATTGAATACAACAGCATTTTTAAAATGATGTCAATGACAAAGCCTGTTACCGCTGCTGCCATTATGAAGCTTTATGATGATGGCAGGCTTGATATAGATGATCCGATTTCAAAATATATTTCTTCATTTAAAAATATGCGGGTTGTTAATGACAGACGATATCCGTTTCCTCCGAAAAATCCGATAAATTCATTGCTCGGGCTTATTACATACACTCCTGATAAGGCTAAAACAGAAGCTGCAAACAGAGAGCTTACTTTTAGAGATTTGTTGTCCCATTCATCAGGAATTGAGCAGGGTATTGGCGGTTATGCTATGCATTTTAAGGATAAAGAACTCAGAACAACTCTTGAAAGGCAAACAGAAAAATATGCTTCAAGACCGCTGGATTTTCAGCCGGGTACAGGCACCGGATATTCACCGCTTGCAAATTTTGATATTCTTGCAAGACTTGTTGAAGTGATTTCAGGGAAAAGTGCTGCTGATTATTTCAAGGATGAATTGTTTGAACCGCTTGAAATGAATGATGCATCATTTCATATCAATGATGAGCAGAAAAAACGGACGGTTGAACTTTATAAAAAAACTCCGTTCGGACTAAAAAATGTTACAGATACAAAAAGTGACAAAGACGGATTTGCCAAAATCGATTCTGACAGTAAATATGTATGCGGCTCTGGCGGATTATACTGTACTGCAGAGGATTATGAGCATTTTGCACATATGCTGCTGAACAAGGGTTTATTTAAAGGCAAACGAATTTTAAGTGAAAAAGCAGTTGAATTAATGCAGACGGAGGCACCTGCACGGCATCTTGAGCCTTCTCCGGGTTGCGTATGGGGACTTGGTGTACAAATAAGGCAAAATCCTCAGAAAGGCAATCTACCTGTAACAGAAGGTACATATGGCTGGAGTGGCGCATTTGGCACACATTTTTTTGTTTCACCTAAGGATAATCTGGAATGTGTGTTTGCTACGAATGTAAGCAACATCGGCGGTTCTTCTTCAAAGGTCAGTCAAAAGGTCGAAGAACTTGTGTTTAATATTTTAAAATAAGGGGTAACCATGAGAATAATTAATTTTAGAATCAATCATATGAAAGAGCCTTTTGTTGACGCCGCTCCGGAGTTTTCATGGCAGATTGAAAGTGATGAAAATTCTGTCTTTCAGACTGCCTATCAAATAAACGTATGCGATGAAAAAAGTGAAGTGTGGAACAGCGGCAAGGTGCTTTCAAACAAACAGTCTTTCATCAAATACGGCGGAACTTTAAAATCCAAAACGCAGTATTCGGTCTGTATCACTGTTTGGGATAACAAAGGAAATTGCTCCGCTCTGAAATCTAAGTTTGAAACAGCATTTTTAAACGCCGATGAATGGAAAGGAAGTTTTTCAAAAAGTCCTTTTGACAGAAACGAAAGTAAGGTATTTGTTTACGGAATTGAAAATCCGCCCGTATATTTTGAAAAAGATTTTGATATTACGGACGAAGTTATAAGAGCAAGACTTTATGCGACGGCATATGGTGCATACAACGCTTATGTCGGTGGCAAAAAAGTCGGTGACGCCGTTCTTGCTCCGGAATATACACCATACAACAAAATCCTTAATTATCAGGTTTATGATGTTACGGATATGCTGACAAACGGCAAAAACAAGATTGAGTTTCTCGTAGGAGACGGTTGGTTTTTCTGTCCGCAAACGGAAATTACGACCGACGAAAAAATAGATAATTTATCTGTTTTGTATCAGCTTGAAATTGAGTATAAAGGCGGAAAATCGGCAGTTGTTTTTTCGGACGGAAACGAAATTTGCCGCAAGAGTAATATTGTTTTTTCTGATTTGTTTATGGGTGAAAAAGTCGATTTTACTTTGCCCGAAAGCGAAAGAAAAAAAGCAATCGCTACCGATTATTCACTTAAAAGCCTCCGTTTACAGCCTATTCCTCAAATAAAGGCAGTTGAGAAATTTGCCGCAAAGGAAGTGTATATTTCACCGAAAGGTGAAACTATAGTTGATTTCGGTCAGGTTATTGCAGGAAGATGTAAAATCAAAATAAACGAGGCAAGAGGAACCGAAATCAAGCTTGAACACACCGAAATTACGGATAAGGACGGCAATTATTTCGCGCAATTCGACCTTGTAAAGCAAACGGATATTGTTGTCTGTTCGGGCGAGCCTTTCGTTTTTGAGCCGGAATTTTCATTTCACGGGTTCAGGTACTTAAAGGTCAGCGGAATGATAAATCCCGTAAAAGAAGATTTTACCGCCGTTCTGCTTTCAACCGAAAAAGAGAACATAGGAAATTTTGTTTGTGATGACGAGCGGTTCAACAGGCTTTATAAAAACATTCGCTATTCACAGAAAAACAATATGATGTCCGTTCCTACGGATTGTCCGTCAAGGGAAAAAGCTGGCTGGACGGGAGATATTCTTGTCTATGCAAAAACCGCAATGCAAAACGAAGATATGACCGCGTTTCTTTCTTCGTGGATTAAAGGGCTTGCCGCTGACCAAAAAGAGGACGGAGTAATTCCCATCACTTCACCCTTTAACAAGGTTTACGAGGCTGTTGCAAAGCAGACAATGGCTCCTTTCGGTGATGAATTAACCGGTGTTGCCGGTTGGAGTGATGCAATAGTTTGGGTTCCCTATGATATATATAAAATGACAGGCAATGCCGAGATTTTATCAGTCAATTATCAGTCGATAAAAATCTGGTGTGATTACATCATTCATACTGCGGAAAACAAAAGAGGAAGTTCGCTTCCCTACGACTATGACCGCTATCTTTGGAACACAGGCTTTCATTTCGGTGAATGGTTAGTACCGGGAAGAGAGGCGGAGGGATTTGAAATTTGCAAAGAAACCGCCTGTTATATCGCTCCGTTTTTCGGGTATATGACCCTTGCAAAAATGAGTGAAATATCGTCAATCCTGAAAACAGATGATGAAAAGTATTATAAGATGATGTCAGAAAAGTTCAAATACGCAATTCAAAACGGACTTATGAAATCAGATATTCTTCCGGACTATCTGCAAGGTTTATATGTGCTTGCAATAGCTTTTGACCTTGTTTCAAAGGAAAACGAAAAAGAATATGCGGATAAACTTATCAGCCTTGTTGAAAAGAACAACGGCTGTCTTTGCACGGGATTTCTTGCAACGCCGTATCTTCTTGATGTGCTATGCAAAGTCGGAAGATGGGATTTGGCAAAGAACATTTTACTTCAAACAAAAAGACCGTCATGGCTTTTTGAGGTTGAACACGGAGCAACGGCGATTTGGGAGGATTGGTTTGCACTCGATGATGAAAACAATCCAAAAAAGACAAGCTATGACCATTACGCTTTCGGTGTAGTAGACGATTTCATTTTCAGAAAGATTTGCGGCATCTCGGCTATTGAACCGGGCTTCTCAAAGTTTAAAGTTGCACCGATTGAAGATGATGTTTTCGGAAATTGGGAAAGAGAATTTATTTCGGAATACGGAAAAATCAAAGTTAAGAAAACCGAGGAAACGCTTGAAGTAACCGTTCCCTGCAATACCACGGCAGTAATTGAATGGAACGGCAAAACATACGAAAAAGAAAGCGGAAAGTACATTTTACAATAATATAATTTAGAAATGGGGTTTTTTTATGAAAAACAATAAGAAACTTACGGCAGTTGTTTTGGCAATAATTCTCGGTTGCGGCATTTCTTTGGCAGGATGCGGAAAAAATGAAACGCAAACCGAAACAGGAACACCTACCACCACTCCAACGCAGGAATATAACCTGTCTGTCTCAAATTCAACGGAACCAACAATGGAACCGACAATGTTAAATCAGGAACCGTCTTCATCGGTTTCAAGTGATGAACCGTCAACACAAGCTCCGGCTTTAAAGGAAATCGTATTGAAAGGAACAAACAGCTCTGTTTTGACTATTCATACAAACGGCACATATGATTTTGTGTGCTCGGACTACTATCTTTCCACAAAAGATTATCCTGCACTTAAAGCCTTGCTTATTATGGCAAATGATGAACAGAAAAAATACATTGTGGAAAAAGACGGAGCCAAGGCGTTGGGACCTATCAGTCTTTCATTTAATGCCGATACATACTCTGTTTCCGGTGGAACACTAACACTTGGCAATAAAAAACCCGTCTACGTTGACCAAGTCGGTTGGGAAATACCCGCTATTTCAACAGTTACTAAAAGCGGCAACTCATACAAAATAAGCATTAAGGGCGATAACGGAAAGTATAAATTCAATTTTGCCGAATTCACCCTCACCGCCGAACAAGCTAAGAACATCGGACTTTGATTATGATGATAAACAAAAATACTACGCTCAAAGAAATATATAATATTTCAAAACTAACCGATATAAAAGATTGCCTTATTTCAGGAGGAAACTTTTTCGAGGGTGAAAGTGCGGAAATGACACTTGAACAGCTCCACGAAAAAAATCCGACCTGGGCGACGAATGATATGATTTTTGGGCTTGAACGGCTCTTGAAAAGTGAATTTCAGGTCTTTCCGCTTTATAAAAATGAAAGTAAAAAAAGAAATGTTAAATTAACCTATTTGCCGGCTCAAAAGAGAACGGAAGATTACTGTATAATTCTCCTTGCAGGCGGTGCTTACGGGGCAGTCTGTACTATGGTTGAATCACTTCCTGTTGCAGCAAGGTTTAATGAGCTTGGTATAGACTGCTTTTGCCTCAATTATGAAACGGCAACTCCGGACAGCTTTGAAAAAGGTCTTCTGCCTGCTCCGATTGATGATTTGGCTAAGAGCTGCAAGCTAATTTTTGAAACCGATAAATTTGATTACAAGACATACTGTGTCTGCGGTTTTTCGGCAGGCGGTCATATTGCTTCACTTTGGGGTACGAATATTATCGGTGCAAAGAAGTATAATCTTCCGCTGCCGAAAGCATTACTGCTTGTATATCCGCTTATAACAATGGAAAATGTCAAGGACGGTCCGATAAAAAGGTATATGTGCGCAGGTATGTTCGGCAAAGACTGTGACCTCGAAAAAATACGAAGTTACGACACAAGCAGGCTTGCATGCGGCACTTATCCCCCGACATATATTGTCAGGGCAGAAAATGACAGCACCGTTTCGGTAAAAGACGGTAACGATTTGAAATCAGCTCTTGACGCATGCCATGTTAAGTGTGTAATTGAGCAGGCGAAGACGGGAGAGCACGGCTTCGGGCTTGGTAGTGAAACTCCGCTTTACGGCTGGACTGATCGAGCCGTAGAATTTATAAAGAGCACAGAGGTGAAAATATGACCTGCTGTTTAGCCATAGATATAGGTGCATCATCGGGCAGACACATATTAGGAAGCGTTGAAAACGGCAAAATCGTGCTGACAGAGATTTACCGCTTTGAAAACGGAATAAAGGATGAAAACGGAACACTTGTGTGGGACACCGAAAGACTTTTGAGTGAAGTCAAGAACGGACTTAAAAAATGCCGAGAAATCGGCAAGATTCCAAAAACGATAGCTATTGACACCTGGGGAGTTGATTATGTACTTTTAGATGAAAATAAAAAAGAGCTTTTTCCTTGTGTGTCTTATCGTGACAAAAGAACAGACGGCATACCTTCGTCCGAAGATTTCCCGATTTCAGCTAAAAGACTGTATAATCGAACAGGCATTCAGACTCAAGATTTCAACACGATTTATCAGCTTTGGTGCGATAAGAAAAGCGGAAAGCTTGAAAACGCAAGGCACTTTCTGATGATGCCGGATTATCTTTCTTTTAAGCTTACCGGTAAAATTGCGAATGAATACACTAACGCAACAACAACCGGGCTTGTAAATGCCGAAAGTAAAGGTTGGGATAAGAAAATTTTGTCCATGCTTGATATTGATGAAAGCCTGTTTTTGCCGCTGTGTAATCCCGGAACGGTTTTGGGTGAATTTTCAAAGAATATTCAGTCTGAACTCGGTTTTAATTCTACGGTAATTTTTGCACCGAGCCATGACACCGCCTCTGCAGTTGCCGCCTGCCCTCTTGACGAAAAAAGCGTGTATATTTCTTCCGGCACCTGGTCACTTGTAGGTACGGAAAACACATTCCCGGTTTTGACAAGTGAAGCACAAAAAGCAAACTTCACAAATGAGGGCGGAGCCGAATACCGCTTTCGTTTTCTTGAAAATATTATGGGAATGTGGCTGTTTCAAAACATTCGCAAGGAACTCGGCAAAAAATATACATATGATGAAATGATGATAATGGCGATGAAAAGCGACTATAAAAAAGCTTTCTCGCCGAATCTACCCTCTCTTGTCGCCCCGGAAAGTATGCTCACCTCAATTCGGACGGCGTTAGGTGAGGAAAATTTATCACTTGCAAATACGCTTAAATCTGTCTATATTTCGCTTGCAAAATCTTATGACAAAGCGATTAAAGAAATCGAAAGAATATGCCGAAAGCAAATCGAGAACATCATTATCGTCGGCGGCGGAAGCAAAGATAAATACCTCAACCGACTGACAAGTGAAATCACCGGCAAGAAGGTCTTTACCGGCCTTTCCGAGGCTACGGCACTCGGAAATATCGCCGTACAGATTATGTATGACAAAAAAATCAGCCTTACCGAGGCAAGGCAAGTGATAAAACAATCTTTTGATATTAAGGAGTGCAAATGATAATGCCTTATGAAAATGCCAAAGGAGCCTATGCAAAATACGGCATAGATACCGATAAAGCCATTGAGAAACTGAAAAGCGTTTCCGTTTCACTTCACTGCTGGCAGGGGGACGATGTTCGCGGTTTTGATACAGACCCCGAAAAGCCGTTGACCGGCGGTATTCAGACAACAGGCAATTACCCCGGAAGAGCGAGAACTCCCGAAGAACTTATGAGAGATATTGACAAGGTGATTTCTCTTGTGCCAGGTAAGGTTAAACTTAATCTTCACGCAAGTTATGCGATTTTCGACAAAGAGAACCCGTGGGTTGACCGAGATAAAATCGAGCCGAAACACTTTAAAAAGTGGGTAGATTTCTGCAAAAAAAGAGGTTTGGGCTGTGACTTTAATCCGACATTTTTCTCTCACCCCAAATGCGATCCGCTGACCCTTTCTTCACCGAATGAAGAAACAAGAAGGTTTTGGATTGAGCACGGCAAGGCTTGTATCAGAATTTCAAACTATCTTGCACAAGAACTCGGTCAGCCTTGTATTATGAATATTTGGACCGGCGACGGCTTTAAGGATATTCCTGCCGACAGAATTGGCCCTCGAATGAGATACAAAGAAGCCATAGACGATATTCTGTCCGAGCCTTATGATTTTAAAAAAGTAAAGCCGTGCGTTGAAAGCAAAGTGTTCGGCATCGGTGTTGAAAGCTATACAGTCGGGTCTGCAGAGTTTTCGCTATCTTATGCGGCAATGAATAAGGATAAATGTATTCCGCTTATGGACAACGGACATTATCATCCGACAGAGGTTGTCAGCGACAAAATCCCTGCCTTGCTCACTTTCTTTCCCGAAATAGCCCTTCACATTACCAGGCCTGTTCGTTGGGACAGTGACCATGTTGTGTTGCTTGACGATGAAACGAAAGAAATCGCAAAGGAGATTGTCCGCTGCGGCGGTCTCGACGGCAGAGTGAAAATTGCGCTTGACTATTTTGACGCAAGCATCAATCGCATCTCCGCTTGGACGGTAGGATTCAGAAATGTTCAGAAAGCACTTCTGGGTGCTCTGCTCGAACTACCAACATTAAAAGAAATGCAGAACAAGGGCAATTTCACAAAACTTATGGTAGTGAGTGAGGAAGTAAAAACTCTGCCATTCGGTGAAGTATGGAACGAGTATTGCCGTCAATGCGGCAAACCGCTTGACGGCGAATGGTACAATATTGTTGAAGACTACGAAAAAGAGGAGCTTTTAAAAAGATGAAAGATATATTAACCGCGCCATTTGTTGAGGAAATGAAAAAGACCACAGCCAATATGTACCGCCTCGGTTGGGATGAAAGAAACGGCGGAAACATCAGCTATATGCTTGATGAAAAAGAGGTCGGCGAATACCTTGCTCTTGATAATGTAATCAGAACAATCCCGACAGGCTTTGATGCAAAAGCACTTATCGGCAAAATATTTATTGTAACAGGAACAGGCAAATATTTTAAGAATGTTGCAGATGATCCTGAAAGCAATCTCGGTATTATCCGCATAGCAGAGGACGGCACTACAGCAGAACTTCTTTGGGGCTATAAAGACGGCGGCAAGTTTACATCGGAACTTCCTGCACACCTGATGAGCCATATGGCAAGACTTAAGGTTGATCCTGAAAACAGAGTTATTATGCATTCTCACCCGACAAATACGCTTGCCATGAACTATGTTCACGAGCTTGACGAAAAGAAGTTTACTCACGCGCTTTGGGAAATGTGTACCGAATGTATCGTCGTTTTCCCTGACGGCGTGGGCGTACTGCCGTGGATGCTTTGCGGAACAAACGAAATCGGCAGAGCCACGGCGAAAAAGATGGAAGAATTCCGTCTTGTTGTCTGGGGTATGCACGGCATTTACGGTGCAGGCAAAACAATGGACGAAACCTTCGGGCTTATTGAAACGGTGGAAAAGGCGGCACAGATTTATATGCTTACTGCTCACCTGCCGAGAGTTAATACCATAAAAGACGAGCAGATGCAAGAACTCGCAGAGTTTTTCGGTGTGAATTACAGGGAAGATTTTTTAAATGTGCAACATGAGCAGAAATAAACAATACGGCAAGGTGTTTCATACTCAAATCGCCGAAGACACTTTTCAGCTTTCCACCACTCTTGACGGATACGGCAGCAAACCCGGAAAGGCTTGCCGTAATTCTTACCTTATTATAGGTTCGGAAAAAGCTGTTTTGTTTGATTTGGCACTGGAGGAACCTGAACTTGTCCTTTATGCCGAGCATCTTGCGGGAAAAAGGACTGAAATAGTATTGAGTCATGCTCATGTTGACCATATCTTCAACGCTGAAAAAGTTTCGGACTTATGGCTTCATAAAGAAGATGAAAAGCTTTTGCGACACGGTGCAATCTTTCAAAAAGCATTAAAACCATGTCCTGCACTTCATTTTTTGAAAGACAAAGAAAAAATTGATCTCGGTGACAGAACTTTGAGTGTAATTCATATTCCGGGTCATACGGACGGCAGCATTTTACTCTATGACGAAAAACACAGTCTGCTTTTTTCGGGCGATACGGTAACGCGAAGGCTTTTGTACGGCATGCACAGGGTTGTACCTCTTGCGGAGTTTTGTGAAAACCTCGAAAAGCTGAACGAATTTAAAATCAACGGAATATATTCGGCGCACGACAGAGTTTGCCTGCCGAGTGAGTATATTGACTATATGACGGATATGCTTTGTAATTATTTACCGAAGAACGGCAAAATCAAGAGAATGTTGTTTGTTAAATTTTTGACATTTACAGACGGTGAAGAAACCGATTTAAAATACTTTGATTTTGCACAACTGATAAAAAAGAGAAATAGAAAATGAAAACAAAGAGGTTTGCCGTAAAAAGAAATAATCTTGTAATCAAAGGTGAAATATATATCCCTCAAAGCTGTATTGCTAAAAATCAAACAGTAATCATCAGCCATGAATTCGGTCTGAATATGCTTTCAACCCAAAGGTACGCAAAGAGATTTGCCGAATTGGGTTATACCACATATATTTATGATTTCTGCGGTTCAGGAGCAGGAATAAGCTTTACATCTCATTTTGATAAAGCAAACAAAAAGAGCTATCAGACTTCAAAAATCTGATAGCTCTTTATTTATGAATAATTTTCAGATGTTGTCAAAATGTTGTCACGAGGACAGTTCGCCTTTTTAAAACCCAGTATCTGTGCGGGTTTGCGGCGTTTTGACTACTACTCCCACTCTTTGCCGGACCCTGTAATCTAACGGTTTTCGTTTAGATTCTGTGATACCCGGTATTTTGATTCTTTGTATTCTCCATATTTTCAGCCCCATACGACGGTTTGTTATCATATGGGTATCGCCGCCGATAGCGATCCATTCCGGTTTTTCGTGGATAGTATCCGGCGGCTGTGTTACAGATACGAATCAACCTTTGGGTGGAAATGGATCGTGCCCATGCGAATCTTTGTCTCGAATTTGGCCATTCATCCTATGAATAACCAACTCCGATTCTTGATTCCGGGAGATGCCACGAGCAATTTGAATAGCCTCCGCCTGGGTTTGCGTACGAGCGGTAGCACGTACGTTTCCTTCCCCTTTGACTTGCCAGCCTCCATTGGGGTGGGGAGTGACATGCTGATTTTTACCTTTTGACATAATTCATCGTCCTTTCAAAAAATGAAAGGATGAAACCGCCAACATCCTTTGCTTAGGTTGCAGTTACTTACTGCGTTTTACAGGAATGTAGAACGCCTTCAGTCCGTACTGACTTGCGTAGATACGCTTGCCATTTTTGAGCGTAATGAACGCAGTGTAGATGTACTCTACAGATTCGTTACGAAAACTACTTATAGGCGCAACACCTCCTCAAGCAAGATTTTTTCCGGGCAAGTTCCGGATCTGCTTGCAAAAGGAAGTCTCGATCGTTATACTTATAATGTACGGGAAAGTATAGACGGTTTGACCGAGCTTACTTTTCAAGCAAGGGCTTATCTGAGCGGCAACTCAGATAGGCCTTTTCTTTATGTCATTCTGCCTTGAGGCAGATAGACAACCAGCTAATTGAGTTCTGCTGCTGCATTGAGATCAAACAGCATGGCATGATCCGCTTTCAAAAGTGTTCCTTCAATACGGAACCCACCTTTTGATAAATCCCATCCCATCATGGCCTGGATAGTATTCAAAAGGTCACGACCATTCCAACGGACGGAGATCACATTGTTTTTTTTCTCTTTGTAAAAAGAGGCGGCGTTTGGCGTATCAGGCGAGCAAACTTGAATTGCAATCCGCCGAGTTTCATTGTCAATCAGCAGGACAACTTGCTCCGGATAGTCTAACTTCATCACAACGGATTTGTTGAAAGTCATGCCGTTATTTGTGATCGACACATACGGAACGCCTTCGCTAAAATTGAATGGCTTGAATCCTTCGAGCATCGTCATATAATCACCTCCAAGCTTCCACGTATAGTATACTATATGTAACGAAAATATGCAACACCTTTTATGCGTATTTGCTTCGCCCTTGCTTCGTTTGCTGCTCTAAAATCATTATAATCTTTCACTTGAAAATTAAAAAAGCTGGATGCACTGTTTTCGCGCAGTTCATCCAGCTCCTCTTTTTTGATTTTATTCTGCGTGCACCTGTTGCGTGGTGTGGTTTTTATAAGTGCTCCACGTGGGCTCATAATCTGCGGTCGCTTGGTTTCCCCACATATCCCAGCCTTCACGATCTCCACGTGCAAACAGTTCAAGGAACGGACCGGGAGAGCAGCTTTCAATGATCGGGATAATCTCGTCAGGCTTCCGTGAGTGTTCGCGCTTTTGCGTCCGAATGAGATTGACCTGCGAACGGGCTGGGGCCAGCGTCCTAAAATTGTCGCCTCTGACCCCGAAAAGGAGAATTTCAGTCACATTACGGAAATAGAAGCCGACTCCTCGTCCGTCCGGGCCACCATCTTTCCGCACCTTTTCCCAGATGATATTTCCCTTATACTCAAATCCCCACGCTTTCATAACAGCCAGACCATCCGGCAGAAGAGCATTGGGAACCCAAAGGTACAAATGGCTTTTTGCGGCAGCGACCTGCTCAACGGGCAACGCCATTATGTCTTCTAGTGACATTGTCTCATATCTATTCAGTTTCTTATTTTCTGGAGCGACTTTTCCGGTGCGGTTTTGAAAGCGCCAAGGCGGATCAGCATAAATCGTTGAATAGCGCTTATCACCGCAAAAGGAGAGAAGATTTTCAGATGTTTCCTGAAGCGTGCTCATCTATGTATCCCTCCTTCCAATCTGAAACACAAGTTTTCTTAATGCCAATAGCCAAAACGGGGCATCCGCCATTACGGCGTGACTCTAAGCGATACAGCAGTTTCCCCATCCAAGTAGTGCTTGCGCCGTATTTACGCATAATAGGCTTCCAAGTGCGGGAATTCTTATCATAGTCATATACGGTTTTGAACACATCGTTCAGGTCTTGCGACCGGGTGACAATAATGCCAGCACTTACAATATCGCAATCATAGTATGTCCGCATTGCAAGCAGATCTCTGTCAAAGGTCTGATCCTTACTGTTCCATTCGAGGTCAAATGCAATTCGGCCCTTCAGAAAATCAATATTATGACCGTCGATGTAGTTCTCCGTCACACGCTCCTCAAAGGGAACGCTGGAAAAGCGTCCCCTTTGATCGGCTTGTCTTGGATAAAACTTAATGTGTAAGTCGCCAGAAATTCGGATTTCTCTCCACCCATACGGGTAGAGAAAATCGTCAAATTTCTTGGGAATCTTAGTCTCGTTTCCACCCGCTTCACGCAGGTCATCTGTGGTAATGTCGAGTTTTCTTAGGCACTCAACGACCTCACGCCACTCCTCAGGAAAGGCTTGAGTAATGATTTCAATAGCGTGGTTATAGTTGTGGAACTCGAATTTATCTAAAAGATCGGCGTCTATATAATCCGCAATCTGCATTTCGGCACCTCCAGATACTTATACAAAATATAGTATATCATATTTGCTTAGGCTTTTCAATGGCTTTTGGGCTTTTCTCAACAACATTCTTCAAAAAACGCCGGATTACAAAAGCCGATAATCCCGTAGCGGCAGCATATTCACTCAACGAAATCCTTTTGCGCCGGTACAAATCGTAGTATTTCCAAAACACTTTGGGTGGCTCCAAGGCTTCCACAGAAGTAGAAATACGGGCTGCTGGATCTCTGGCGTAAATCAGTTCGCCATTTACGATCTCCATAGCTCTGCTTCGGATATTATTCATCCTGCCGACCCACGCCATAGGATTGGCGGCTTTTACTGCCTCCGTGACACCTTCTGCATCTGCCATCTGCTTTACCAGCCGAAGAAACATTTCCTCTGCCTGACGGTCAATGTCGACAAGATAGCTGTTCAGCCTGCCGCTGGTGAGCAGGGTGGCATAGGTTGCCCGGCGATGCTCCTTCAGATAGCGCCGGTGGCGCTGTCCCCACACGCCGATGGGCTGCTGTTCTTCTTCGGGCAGCTTCAGATCGGGGAGAAGATAATCCCCGACCTGCGTATAAGTACCGCCCATTTCCTCAAAAATCGTCTTTGCCATTGTCTGTTCCTACCTTTCATAATTTGTATTTCTGCGCCTTGTGCGCTGGTTTTGCTTTCGTTGCTGCTCCATATCTTTTGCCTGCGCAATCAGATTATCGATCTGCTGACTTCCAAGAACCTTCCGCAGAAAGCGGAAATCCTTCAGTTCCGAGCGTAGGGCATCATTTTCTCCTTTGAGCCGGTCGTTGGTTGCGGTCAGATGTTCATTCTCTCGGTAGAGCCGCCCGTTGGTGGTGTTCAGCCGGTGATAGCTGTCCAGAGCCTTGTAATAGTGGTAGAACACCTCTCGGATAACCTCTTTCAATTTCTTAATGAGTGGGTCAACAAACCGCTGTTTATAGGTCTTGGCGGTCATTAGAGTGGGAGGATCGGGGAGTTGAAACTCTGCATCCGACTCAATCCGCTGCTCCAACTTTTCAATAGACTGCACACCCTGATCGAAGTTGTCGATCCGATTCTGTACAGTTTCCAGCTCGTTCTGCTTTTCGGCAAGCGTGCTGTCCAGCGCAGCAATCTCTTTCTCCCGTTCCTGTTTCTTGTAGTCCAGAACAGAGAGGTGCTTTTCGTGGGTGCCTTTCTGCTCCCACTCAATTCCGTGCCGTTCCATCACAGTGGCCAGTTGCTCCTTTTCGGACTGTACCCACTGCGCCCACTCGGTAGCACCACGAGTCCCGCCCTTGAAACCCTGCACCGCCAGCGCCTGCTTGAGTGATACTCGTGTATCAAGTCCACGCTTGCTCCCGGTGGTGAAGGGCACAAAGTCAATGTGTAGATGAGGCGTAGCCTCGTCCATATGCAGGTGCGCCGAGAACACCCGAAGGTTGGAATTTCGCTCCTGAAAACCTCGATAGTATTCATTCAGCACAGCCCTTGCCAGATCTGCATACTCGCCGGTGGCGCTCATATCGTCCTTATTTCCGATTTGCAGGATGATCTCGTGAAAAGGCTTCTCCTGGTTGCCGGAGCAAATTTTCTCATAGTAGTTTGGAATGCGCCTGTCTGCACGGGTCTGCTTCTCATTGTAGCGTTTCAGAGCTTCATCAAAAAGCTGATGGTACACGGTTTGGATACGCT
>OLGM01000414.1_pt1 | contig 28305 bp, 19 predicted proteins | sample 1606001 | NCBI WGS metagenome assembly OLGM01 (sample SAMN03283294) | human gut metagenome | biome: human-associated habitat; material: feces | host: Homo sapiens | place: Peru | collected 2012
ACCTGCCCGACCCGGATAAGCCCCTCAGCCGCCGGAATAACCGCAAGATCACCTTTGATGCTGCCTGCCGGAAGATGCTGTTCGAGATTGCAAAACGGCACGGGCTGGAATTGGAGGAAGAAGCAGAGTACGGCAACCGCAAATATCTGGAAAAGCAAGACTTCATCCTTGCCAAGCAGAAAGCACAGCTTGCCGCCCAGCAGAGCAAGCTGGACGAATTGACCCTCAAGGTCAACGACATGGAAACGCTGATCGACGAGGTATCGGCTGCGGCTTACGACAAGGCGGTGGAGGTCGTGACGGACGTGGTGCGCACCGAGACCCGCAAGGAAGATATGCGGATGATTGAGGATACGAAAAAGTGGGTGCTGTCCCCGGAACGCAAGGCTCCGCAGGCCACGAGAGAATATGCAGCGCACCGTTTGGATACCGTACTGGACAAGTTCCTCAAGACCATGCAGACCACCGCCACTCGTTTGCAGGAGAAGCTCCTGAGACCGGATGTCCGGCAGAAGGGCAAGGAGCAGGTCAAGGAGAAAGCACGGGATTCTGTTCTGCAACTGCTGAACCGCTTGCAGGCGGAACAGGCGCAAAACAAACCATCGGCACAACCCCGCACACAGGAGGGGCACTCGGAAATCTGAACCTCATCGGGAGTGTTCGGGGCAGAAGCTGGCACTTTCTGCCCCGGCACCCGGTTACAAGGAAGTGGAGGTGCAAGTGAAAGAAGTTCCGATTTGGCAAAAGAGTAATCTGACTCTGGAGGAAGCGGCGGCTTACTCCGGGATCGGTATCAATAAACTGCGGTCAATGACCGATAGCGATGAATGTAAGTTCGTCCTTTGGAACGGAACCAAACGGCTGATCAAACGCCGTAAGCTGGACGAATATCTGGACAAGGCATTCTCGATCTGATGCGGTGTAGAAAATTGACCGTTTGATGTTGCAGGGAGTCTTGCGTCATGGTATACTCATGGCGTAAGGCTCCTTTTCGACATTCTGTGAATGAAAAGGAGAGTTTATATGCAAAGACGTAAAGATAATAAAGGCCGTGTTCTGAAGGATGGCGAGGTTTATCGCAAGAGTGACGGGCTGTATATGTACCGTTGGACTGCGAAAAACGGGAAACGCCACACCATCTATGATGCAACCTTGGAGGGGCTGCGCGAGAAGGAAGAGAAGATCCAGCACGATTTGGCAGAGGGCATCCGAATCCCGGAGTGCAGCCTGACCTTGAATGACCTGTTTGAACTGTGGCGTAAGAACAAGGTGGGCTTGAAAGAGCATACCTTCGCTAATTACGTTTATATGTACAATCGGTTCGTCCGGGATGAGATCGGCATGATGAAGCTCAAGGACATTCGCAAGTCGGATATCCGCAGCTACTACAATGGCATCGTCCGCAATGGCAAGATGGCGTTGAACACGCTGGAAACCATCCAGAATGTTCTCCATCAGGTCTTTGCGGTGGCAGTGGACGATGAGTACATCCGTGTGAATCCCACGGATGGTGTCCTGACGGCTATTAAAGCCGCCCACCAGTACGAAACGCCCAAACGCCACGCTCTGACCCTGCCCCAGCAGCAGGCGTTCCTGAACTTCATCAAGAAAACGCCGAAGTTCCAGCACTGGCTCCCAATGTTCACCTTCATGCTGGGCACCGGATGCCGCATCTCGGAAACGGTTGGCCTGTGCTGGAGCGACATCGACTTCGAGAGCGGTTTTATCACCATCCAGCACAATCTGGTGTACCATGACCATGAGGTCGGTGGCTGCTACTTCACCATGTCCACGCCCAAGACTGCCGCAGGCAAGCGGGCCATTCCGATCTTGCCCGAAGTGCGGAAGGCACTGGAGCAGGAACGCGTCAACCAGCAGGAGCTGGAACTGGTGTGCGAATACGAGATCGACGGAATCTCGGACTTCGTGTTCCTGAACCGCTTCGGCCAGCCGCAGAACCCGCAGACGGTTAACCGCGCCATCAAGCGCATCAGCGTGGCCTACAACGAAGCCGAACTGGAAAAGGCCGAAAAGGAAAAGCGGGAACCGCAGCTGCTGCCGCCTTTCTCCTGCCATAATCTCCGGCACACGTTCTGCACCCGGCTGTGCGAAAATGAAACCAACCTGAAGATCATTCAGGACATCATGGGACACAAGGACATCAGCACCACGATGGAGATTTACGCGGAAGCCACCAAGGAAGCCAAAGCCCATTCCTTTGCAAATCTGAACGGCAAACTGGGCATTTCGGTCTGAAATCCACTACACCAACTACTACACCACTTTTACACCAAATTGCCGGTAAGTTGTGGAGAGTTGCGTAGGGTGACGTACGGGAGCAGGAAAAAGGAAGCTGCATGGATAGGCTTATAAAGGAAAATAAAGCCATTTGTGAGCCTTCCTTGACCTGTCCCCACGATGAAGCCCATCGACCAGTAAATTTCCAATTTAAGCAAAACAAAGCCTGAAACTTCTTGATGTACCGAGAAGTTTCAGGCTTTTTCTTTTAATGAATTTCCAGCGAAAGCTACACCATACGCCAATTTTACGCCAAACGATGTAGGATTTTGTGCAGAGCAAAAAGAGCGTTGTTCGGGTTTGACGTAAAATTTAGGTGTGTGGTGGATGGGGGTAGACCTGTAAAGGGCTGCATCAGAAAACGGATTCATGGATCTGCAAACGGACAGCCGGAACTTTCCACCGCAAAAGAAGCAGATGTGAAGAACATGGAGGTTATCTTATGAACAAACTGCTTTCCTGCCGCTTCAATATGGACACCAACCGGGTGGAAGCCCGGTTCACAGATGGTTCCACCCTCGCCATCGACTGCATTGCCATTGAGGACGAGTACGGCAACACCCCGGCACAGCGGGCGGAACTGGACTGGCTTCTCTATAATAAGCCGCTGGAGTATGCCCAGCTTGTGCTGGGTGGGGAAATCGAGCATTATCTCTCCCTCGGCTGTGACCATGGCAGACTGGAGGATTAAGCCCGTCCTCTAAAGAACCCGATGTCCATCAATTTATGGATTTTCATAAGTTGGTGGGCATCTTTGCTGTTATGCGGTAAAAAGCATCAAAAAAGATTATCAAACCGGCTTTCTGATTTTAGACACTTTTCATGTTTTCTCTTTTGTTTTCGACATATATGTTGTATAATAAATGTAATTTTATTGTTCTCGGAGGTATGTCATGCGCTCCAGCTTTCATAATGCCCTTCTCCAAGCAGAAACTCGATACAAAGATGCTGTTTATCATGCTCTAGACGAGGAAATTCAAGCCGCTAAGGAAAACGTCTCTGACAAATGCGCCGAAGTTCGTAGAGGTGCATACGAAGAGCAAGATTCGTTTGTTCCTTATCGGGAACGTGGTGGCGCATATAAAAATCTAAACGCTGTAAATCGTCGTGTTCAAAGTCTTTATGCCAGACCTTATTTTTCGCACATTGAACTGAATATGTCTGATAGCAAGGAACCTGAACATTATTTTCTTTCAGATGTCCCGTCACTGGACCAAATGTTTCGGGTAGATGATGATAAGTTTCTGGTACCTTTTAAGAAGAATGCCGAAACTCCGATGTGGGAGCAATTGTTTCGATGCTACCAATCAAAGAACGGATTGCCACAGTCGTATCAGCAGAGAGACGGAACGTTGGTGTCTATTGTACCGGTCAAAATTTGTGACGATGAGATTAAAAGTCGGCAACTTGTAAATGCTACGCAACTGTTCCCTGCACCATCTGCCGAATCACGAATCTTGATTGATGCAGACGAACTTTTGGAACAGAAGTTGCAGGATAATCGTTCTGATCCTAAATTACAGAATATTATTGCTACACTTCAGCAGGAGCAGTTTGCAATTATTGCATCGGATTCTACTGCCAGCTTTGTCGTTCAAGGCTGTGCCGGTTCTGGCAAGTCGCAGTGTTTGCTCCATCGGTTGTTCTATCTGCGGGGAGAACTTTCAGATGGCGGTTGGGAACATGTTCTTCTGATAACGCCAACCAAGCTATTCCGACTCTTTTCAGCAGACTTGATGCATCGGTATAATATTTCAAATGTCGCAAATTGTTCAATTTCAGAATTGTACCAGACTTTGTTGCTTCGGTACGATTCTCGTTTTCGTAACAGACAGTATCATTTTGAGCTTTCCGAGGAATATCTCCCGGACGAATATCTGCAAAAGGTCTATTCAGAAGAAACGATTAAAACAATCGAATCCAAAATAAAACAATCCATTCAGGCATATATAGCGACAGCCTGCCGGACACTTAACATTCCTGTTCCCGAAATTGTCACAGCTAAAACAATTCAATCTGTTCTCGAAAAACTCGATGAGGAAATCTCTGTTGCGAATTCCAAAGATACCTCGCTGCTACAGGATTCCGAGTATGCTCAAAAAAAGACAGAGTATGAGGCACTTCAGAAGCGAATGGTCAATCTGCAGAAGTCACTGGACAAGCAGATTTCTGAAGCTGAAAGCATTGATGCCAGCGAACATATGCTTTTAGCCTGCAGAGAAAAAGCAGAACAGACCCAGAATGAACTTGCCGAGTGGAAAAAGCAACACGAGCAGAAAGTTCAGAACGCAAAAACAGATCTGCAAGTGCTGCGTGAATGGATTGAATCCGGTCAATTTGATTCGGATGTTCCGTTCCTTTATGCGCAACAGCTGTATTTTCTCAGAAACATCACTTCTGGTGAAGCCCGTCGTGCCGATGAGGAGTACCTCACGTTTCTACAGAAAAAAGTTGAGGATGCCACTCAGGAGCTTGTAAAATTCACTGATAATGAGACCATCGAACAGACTCTTACGCGGTATCAGAAGCGTCGGGAAACGGTCGAGGCTCGAAAAACGAAGATCATTGATGATATCAATGATTTGACCGGACAAATCGATACCGCCTCCGAATGGCTTCGACAGCGGGTGCAGGAACTCGAAGGTCAACATTCCCGTCAAGTTTTCTTGAAATCCGAAATGGAACATTCTAAATATGTGCTTAGCCGCTTGGAAAGTACTGTTTTTGAGCAGGAGATCTGGAATGCATTGCTCCCCTTGAAAGAACGCTATCACGTTCATACGCTTGACGTAGAACAATTGGACGAAAAGCATCAGCGGGAAATGCGTATTCTTTACAAATCCGACTTACTATTCTACTTAAAAATTTATACTGCACTCCACACAGAGGTAAAACTGCCTGAATTCAGGCTGTTCTGTATCGACGAAGGGCAAGATCTTCATAAAGCCGATTATAATTTCTTGCATCAATTATATCCAAAAGCCCGGTTTAATATCTTTGGCGATACACAACAGGTGTTGCATACCGCATGTGGAATAAATAATTGGGCGGATGATACGGGTATCGAGAAAATTTATTATCTTGACTGCAATTACAGAAATCCAGCAGCCATTGCGGATTTCTGTAATAAAGAGTTCAAGTCCCAAATGAAATATCTTGGCAAGCCTCAGCATGAACGGTATCCCATATTGATTTCTGGTGCATCGCAGCTCGCACAGGCACTCCAAAATATGAAAACTGTTTTCATAGTCCGTGACTATGAGGCCTTCCGAAAATTCTGCAACCTTTCCGGAAAAACCGAGACGTATTTTGAGTATCTAGACACAACTGCTGAAAGAGCAACGGGAGTAAAGCCATCCTGCTATTCCGTATTTGCGGCAAAGGGTTTGGAATTTTCAACTGTTTGTGTATATCCCGAGAGAATGACAACGAACCAGAAAGTCGTTTCCTGTACGCGTGCAACGGAGGTTCTGTACTACTATGACTTATGATTTCGGCACATTAAATCTCCGTTCGCCCCGCCTGAAGATTTCTCGGATTCTTCATCCGGAACTTGAACGCATTCAGCAGCAGCTTCGAGCAGAGCAGCTGCCATCTTCGGAAGAAATCGATCAGGCATCGCACGATTTGAATCTGTATATGCAGGCAATCGAAAGCGAGGAACGAATCCGCGACTATTATTCACTGTCAAGTGAGCCGTCGGATTATATTACATTTTCATTCCCTGAATGTAGCAGCCTCCTCTTTGGTTGTGCGATCAACAACGCATTGCATGCCTGTTATACTATTTCTGGCGTTTGGGACACAGAGGAAACAGCGTCTTATAAAAAACTTCTGGACTCCCTCTGTGAAAATGCCAGCATCGCAGAATTGAAAATTCTAACTGTATCATACGAGGAGCAGATGCAGTGGGAAAAACTTTGCACCGAAAATGAAAAAATAAGTTTTTACGTTTTGGAGAATGCAGATGGAAATTCATAAACCATTTTCAGATTTGGAAAACCAAATTTCGGATATGCTTGAGCGGCTTAATAATCAAGAGCCGCTATCAGTAACGGACTGTAAGCAAGTTGTGGCTGGTCTTGAAAGAATAAAAGAATATCAAACCACTCAATCTTCAAAATCTAAAAAGGAGAAGACGCCTACTATGGATGTAAAAATTGACGAACTCATCCAAAGCTTTCATGCGACTGCGGATGATTCAAAACAACAGCTTCAGAGCATCCTCACTCTGATCTCAGAAGGACGAGTGCCCGGCGCTCCTGCAATGAGCCAGATCAACGCAACGGTGGATAAACTCCGGGAGCAGTACATGGATGTCTGCCAGGCTGCAGCACATAGTATTCCAGCAGATGAAATGCCGCAGAAAGATAGTCCGGCCGATGCCTATGTGGAAGCAGTAAAGAATAGCAGATTATGGGAATACCGTAAACGATTGGATACGATGCGGATGACGCTGGAACGGTTTGCTTCGGTACAATCAAGAGTCGTGATGTTTGTAGAGGCACTGGCTTCTTATCAGAACGAAGCGCGTGAGTTGATAACTCAGATGGATCAGGTCACTCCGCTCGATGAGAAAACTGTGGAGGAATTTGAGAAAAAAACTGCCGCTCCGGATGCTTTTCTGATGGCACTGGCCTGTCCGGATTATTACAGCAGCGATGAGACCTGGAACTTGCTCAATAAGGCTGAGAGCTATTATTCCAAAAAAGTTAGAGATGGGCTATCCAGCCGACAATATTTCCTGCCCAACTCTGCCGCTGCCCTGTCTTTTGAGAAACAGGTACCTAAAATACCCGCCGTGCCGGAGCCTGCGGCTGAAGCCGCACCAGTTTCCTCGGTGGTGCCCTTCCCCATTCCTCCGGCACAGGAAGAGTCTGCTGATGCACCCGCAACCGACCTTCCCATCGCAGAGGAAGCCGAAGCCGAGGGTTTCACCGCTAACGAGACCGACACGGAACGGTGGCACAAGCTAGGCATTGACAATCCAGCTGATTTACTTTGTGCCGTTGACAATTCTCCGCTTACCCCTGATACAAGTGCAAAATCCACATCAGATTTCTCAACGAAAAAGTTTGAAAACGAAATTACTCGAAATCGGCAAACAAATCCCAATAAAGATACTTTGGTAACCGTACATGATGTTGGCTGTGTCGATTCTGTCGTTCTTACAAAAGCATTTCCGGGTAAACAAACGGATTTTCCTAGTATTTGTTCTTCGCTACAGAAACTTGGATATTTGCAACAGTATATCATTCCTGACTATCCTGCATTTTATACATTGTCCGAACGTGGTGAGAAAATTTTTACTACTCAAAAATCCGCCGAATTTTTAGGTAAAAAGAAGAGCGATAGGAATTCTCTGCCCCGGACACCGAACGATACTTTCGGAGTGCTTACGCGCATTTTGTTACTGCATTCGTTTTCGATTGCTGCAGAAATAAATCCAGGCCTCAGAATACTCACAACAAAACCTTCGTTGTTTAATCACTTTTTCTGCAATTTTGCTGGATATTATGGTTCTGATACATCATATACATTTATCGGTATTACAAGCGATTCAGTAGTAGACTTTGAACAACTGTCTCATTTCTTCTTTGATGGGGATACCACAGATATATTTGCCGATGACACCGCTGTAATTATTATTGGTCTTAATTTAACAATTGCTCATAGTATGGCACTATACTTTGATTCTAAACTTCATGAGGAATTGAAAAAAACTGCTTTGTATTACTATGATTACAAAACCAAGACCTGCTACCGTTATGCAGATGATGCTGTTGTAGAGCTTTCAGAACTGGCAGAAAGCACGCAGAATGATACGGAAGATCCTTCCACAGAACAAGCCGATGAGGAAACTCAAGTGAAAAGCATTCTGAATACTGATGAGCCAAAGGTTGCAGAAGTGGACGAACCCGTTTGTGAGTCCATTGCAGAAAGAATGCAGGAGAGCGGATCTTCGGAGGCCTTGATGGATGAATCTCTGAAAGAAATAGCGACTCCGAAAAATGAGATTCAGGAGGAGCTGAAAGAAAAAGTCGAGGATTCGTTTGAAGATTCTGCCGAGGTAGATGTTCAGCCGGAAGAATCAATCAAAAAAGTGCAGAATGATCCTCAGCAGGAAGAACACATGAATACCCTGCGTGAAATGCTGGTGAAAGAACAGCTCTACTGCGCAACAGCATATTTCAACGCACTTTCTATAAAGTTTCCCCTGTATAAACCGGCGTATGAGCAGCTTGCGTATGCCGTGAATGATCCGGCGAATTATTGCAGTTATAATTCCGAGAAGATCTATAGTGTTTATTTTAATGACAGCACTGTTCCTGACGAGCACTTTACCGTAGCTGCAGCAATTCGCAATGTATTCTACGATTACCGCGGATACGATTATGCGCTTCCAAGCCTCCACACCGCCCTTGAAGGAAACTCTGTATTGAATGAAAACACAGCATTGAAAAATGTCCTTTATACCCTAAAGGAGTTCAAACTCAAGCATCATCGTGGCGTGGATTGCTTTGCGGATTATCGTCAGAAAACCCAGTATGAGTACGAGGCTAAGTTGATATCCATTCGGCAGGAGGCAGCATCTTATTACAACAACTATATTTTAGGTGAAGTTAAAGAGAAGGCAACGATGCGCCGTTTTGTAGAGGCCAAAAAGCTTGCGTTCCGCGCTGACGGATTTTTAGGCGAAAGCTTGAAGATCATTGTGGATGGAGACAGCAGTCTGAACGAATATATTCTGGACGGGCTGAAGGAATCTTACATTCAGGAAGGAGATACTGTCTGCCGCGAAAATGTGGATGCGTCCAAAATTGATTCCGTGGTTGATGGGTTCTGGGAGCAGGCTGAGCACTATGTGGGGCAGAAAAAGAGAACCACCGATCTGGTTGGATCTCTGCGTACAAATCTGACAAAACAGATTCGAAAAGTTGTTGATATTCTTGCCGAATATGTCAACCTGACGAGCAGCTTTGTGCCAGAAGAATCGGATGAGGCCGCTATTGCCTATCATCGGATCCGAAACGGACTGTTACAGGGGATGAACGATGCGCTGCAGGAGTGCGCAAATGATCCCAATATGGTAGGCAGTGTGGTTTTGCGCCTGACACTGTCGGAAATGATCTCGAGATTGGAAGGTTCGTACAGTGTCGGAGGCAATCGTTTCTTTTATCAGGATTTCCTGCGCAGCAATTGGGTCCTGCTGGACGAAAGCACTTGGCTGCCGAATCTTGAAGAGATCCCCATTGTCGAGAACTTCTCCATTTTGGATCGCATTGCGGAGCACAGCCGGGAAACTCTACCCGATTTTGAGACACGGCTGCAGAGCATCTTGAACGGCGAGGATGACTACGGCTCTGGTCGAATGATCCTGCAGTTGTTAACAAGTACGCATCCCGAACTGGACCTGACACAGTTTGACTTGGAAGGTTCAATGGAATATGCTGACCGTCAAATTACAATTCAGCGGAATAATTTCCTCGGAGAACTCGCACTGGCACAGAGTGAAGGTCAAATCACCGATGATGATCGGAAGGAAGCCTACGCCGCAGTCACGTCTGACTGGTATCACCGTGCAGAAAGCGATAACAACTATGGCTTCTTCCGGCGCATTATGGAAGCCATCCGTACCAGCATCGAGAAAGAAGCAGCATCCCGTGCCAGTGATCTGAACCAGAATTTGGAGGCGTACCTGAAAGAAAATCCCGATTGGGAGAGTTCCGAGAATATCAGTGCGGCAGTGCAGCGGTTCCGGCAGGATATCGAAGCTCAAAATTATGCTGCCGCAGAGGATCAGCTTAATCGTCTGAAATCCAACGACCTGTCTGCCTATACAGATTCCGGCATCGATGAACTTGAACGGTTTCTGGCCGAATACAATATGCACCTGTCACGTCTCACCAACAAGGAAAAGACGCTGCAGTATCAGCTGGCACCGTATTATACCACCCACAACAAGGAAGGACGTGGTGCCGCAAGGTTGTTGGAGTCCTGGCCCAAAGGTCGGCCGGTGAATCCCAACAGCATTCAACAATCGATGGAAAGCCTCGGTTTCCATGTGGAGCACGTTGAAACCATCAGCAATGGCAGTCCGTTGCGGGGCACACCCGATATGTTTACGGTCTATCTCAAGCACGCGATCAACGAGGTTCCGGTCAACTACACCCATCCGATCTACGTTTTCGGTTCTCAGGCCGAGACCCATGGGTTCCAGGTCGTGTGTTTATTTGGCAAATTTGATGCCAGCACCCTAATGGAAAAAATCGACTCCATCGGCAGCACGAACAACACGCTGATTTTACTGGACTATTCTCTCACCCTGCAGGAGCGGCGCAAGCTGGCGCGCCTGAGCAAAAAGAAGGGTCTCAGCGGCAAGACGGTGGCCGTCATCGACCGCGTTGTGATTTCCTATCTGGCGCAGCATTACTCCGAAACCTCCGTCAACCGAATGCTGATGTCCCTTATTATCCCGTTTGCCGCCTGTCAGCCTTACGTTCCGGATTCCTCTAAGCCCATGCCGCAGGAGATCTTCATTGGACGCCACAACGAACTGGAAAAAATCAAGTCGCCCAATGGCCCCAACATTGTTTACGGCGGTCGTCAGCTGGGCAAATCGGCTCTGCTGAAGAAGGCTCAGAAGGATATCGATCACGATCGCAACGGAGACCGCGCCGTACTGGTCGATATCAAGGATCTGGACTATCAGGCAGCAGCCAGAAAGATCTCGGAATTCTTGAGCGACGAGGGGATCCTGACAGAGGCTGATATCACGGAAAACTGGAGCGAACTGTCCCGAAGCATCCGCAACCGGCTGCGCAGTCAGGAGAATCGGATCCCGTACCTTCTGCTCCTGTTGGATGAAGCAGATGCCTTCCTGGAAAGCTGCGAGGCTGTTAACTACAAGCCTTTTGATGCGCTCAAAGAGATTCAGAGTATGGAGGCAGATCGATTCAAGTTTGTCGTAGCCGGTCTGCGTAATGTTGTGCGCTTCAATCGAAAGGCGTTAGACAACAACAGCGTGCTGCCGCACATGAGCTCGCTAACAGTCAAGCCCTTTAACAGCGTAGAAGCCACAGAACTTCTGGAGATGCCGTTGCGGTACCTGGGATTCCGCTTTGAGCAAAATGATGAAACGCAGCGGCTCATTGCTACAATCCTCAACACCACGAACTATTTCCCCGGTATGCTGCAGTTGTACGGTGCAAAATTGATCGAAGCTATGCAATATGATTATGCAGGCTACGACGAAAACGAAACACCGCCATACCGTGTGAGCCGTGACCATATCAAAAAGACTCTGGCAGACGATACGCTGCGGGATCAAATCCGCGATAAATTCGATATCACGCTGCATGTGGGACAGGATAATTACTACTACATCATCGCACTGTTGGGTGCATACCGCTATTACTGTTATAAGAACCGCAGCTTCTCCGCACAGGATATCCATGATGATGCCTGTGACTGTGGTATCTCCAAGCTGGAATCCCTTTCAGTCGATTCTATCCACGCCCTGATGGAAGAAATGCGTGAGTTGAATGTATTGCAGGTGGTAACGGCCGACCACTACCGTTTCACCCGTGAAAACTTCCGGGTGATGATGGGAAGCGAAGATAAGGTGATCGATGAGATCGATAAGGTGAGCAAGGAATGAATGATATCTGGTGGACGCAAATCGCCTCGGCACGTCGTTTTTTGGAACAGATCACGGAAGAACTTCTGCTGTGCAAGAGCGTGCTGCTCTCTGTTCCGGAGTGGCTGCCGTGGAGCGATGCTATGTGCACGGAATTGGAGAAAAGTCTGATCGTCCGTGGTTCGGGACGTAGTCTGGAGTTTATCGACTGTCCAGAGGATGATATTGGACGCTTTTTACTGGAAAATTACTGCAAAAAGGAAAAGCGTGTGCAATACCGTCCTGTTGAAAGTTATGCGCATTTTCTTGCCCGTAGCAGTGACATTAAGATGAACTATCTGTACATCTGGGTGCGGGGCGTTACCCAGAATCATCTCCGAAGGTGGAAAGAATTCATTGCCGCGTATTATTCGGCGGTTCCTCACGGAATGCCCTGTGCCAGCTTCATTCTGGAAACCTCTGCAGCAATGGGCATTGCCGATACGCGCTGCCTTGTTCCATTCAGCTTTGAACAGAGCATCACCCCCTATGACAGCTTCACCTTCTGCGCACTGGCCGGAGCCGAGACCAGCATGCCTGAGGCGCTTCGCCCCTATCTGACCGAGGTCGTTTCAACACTGTGTCAGAAGGATATTGAGCTATGTGCTGCCTGTCTGACGGATTGGAAGGATTTCTTTCAGGATCCGATCGGGCGATATCGTGTTTTGCGCAACTCTGGCCTACGCTCGAACGGAAAGCCTTTTGGGGGTGAGGCAGATGAGGTTCATCTGGCGCACAGTCTATGGGAAGCGCAGCTAAAGCAGCTGTTTCCCATCATCGAACGTTATCGTTCCGATTTTATCCGACTGCATTTCCATGAAATTGAAGCGCTGCTTCCTATTCCAAATCGTCTTGGCGAGGATCTCTCGACTCCGCAGGATGTTGAACTTGGTATTTTGTATTACTGGGCTTTGCATGACCAACTCAAGACTAGTAACGATGAATACCATACCCTTGATTTTTTCCGTAAGATGCGAAACTATCTGGCACATTTGAATCCGCTAAAAAGCGAAGATGTTTATCAAATTCTAAGTTACATAAAAACAGCAGGCTAACCAACGCAAGGTTTCTGCATAAAACTGCAACAGCAGCCGGAACCGGAGTGATTCATTTTAAGAATCACTCTGACCAACTGCCTTGTGAATAAGTACTTGTCAAGGGGGCTGGCACCGTCCAGCCCTCTCTCTTTTTGCCAAAGTTTCACTCGATTTTTCTTGCACACTGCTGAAAGTAACGTGCTCTCAAAACTTTTTGTTGACATGACTCGGTTTTTGTGGTAACCTATTCCAACAATTTAATATAACATATTTACTTAGAGTTCCAGCTCGGCTCCCGAAGGAGCCGGAGCAAGTTTTTGACTTTCTTATCGCTACATAGCAAACCCGAACCAAGGCCATCCCGGAAGGGACGGTCAGGTTCAGGTTGTTGTGTGGCGATTTTTTATTGCCAAATCCAGCACCGCACCTTGAAAACTGAAAGACCGTCTGCATGGGATACCCGGCCATGCCCCCCAAGTGGGAGAGCCAGAAAACGCCGCCGGAAGGGGGCAGGAAATCCATGCAGGGAGAACGGCACACCTAATATCAACTGGTCAAAATGGCCAGTTGATGTGGTGAATGACACAAAGCGTCATTCACCAGAAAAACCTTATGCGTTACGGCTCACCTCATGTGGACAATTTGTCTACATGAGGCAAACTGTCGCAGCCTAATTCAATGTGTTCAAACTGAGCACATTGACTCTGTCCGTGTTACAGCTGACCTCGACTTGACATTTTGTCAAGCCACGGTGAAATCTGGTAAGTGCTGCTTTCCGGTACTTAGCAAATAGCCGTAACGTGCTGTGGTACGTGGACAAAATGTCCAGATACCACCTAACTGTAACGCACAGATTCTGGTTGGTGGTCATTCTGACCATCAACCAAACAATCGTAACGCTTTATTGTGCAAAAGTGGCTGTTACCATTTTGATAACAGCCACGCTTCCGTAACACTTTTGGCAAATAATGCTTTTTATTATCCACCACACACCCGTAACAGCCAAAGGAGGATGCCTATGACAACAGAACAATGGGAACGCGAAAATCAGGACACTCTGATGGAATATTTCATTGATGGTGACCCCAGTGTGCGCAGAATCCAATGTGAATACTGCCGCAAGGTCATCTACACCCAGACCCGGAACCGAAAATATTGCAGCTTCCAGACTTGCGGTCACAAGATGCTGAATCTGCGGAAAAGCCTTAAAAAGCGCGTTGAGCGAGGAAAGTATACCTGCGCTTGCTGCGGGGAGCAGTTCTTACCGATTCGGGCAGATGCCAGATATTGCAGCAATGCCTGTCGGCAGAAAGATTACCGCCATCGTAAAACAGCCGCACACACTTCTCTTTGAGGAACTTGATAAAGTTTGTCAAGTTCCTTATCGGTGCTGCTTTTATTTAGTAAAGTGGCACTTCCCATTTTGGAAAGTACCAAAATACCGTAACTCTTAATCGCTCACTCCCAAATTCCCAAAGTGGGAATTAGGGGGTGCGTTTCCGAAATCAGGTTACGCTTTCCGTAACTTGATTTGCAACTCCTGCCGAATCAAGTTCCCATTTTGGGGACTTGATTTTCCCAATAACGAAGTTGCCGGAGTCTTCATTCTGATAACTTCGGTTTTACCTGTAACGCGTCACGCCCACTCCGTAAAAATCAGGTGGTCAAAATGACCACTTGATTCTACCCGTAACGACTCAAGGTCGTTGAAAATCAGGTTGCCAAGATGACAACCTGATTCTACCCGTAACGGAATCAGTTGGTCAAAGTGGCCAACTGAAAAAGCCGGACGAGCTGGTGGGCAGGGATTCGCAAATCTTTGACCGCCAGCTTGCCAAAATCAACGGGCCAAAATGGCCCGTTGAAGGGAGTCAAGGGGGAACGCCTTGCCCAGTGATATGATGCTGTGCGTCATATCCTACTGGGTATTATCTGGCGCAAAACGGCGGCAGATCCAGCAGCTTCGCTGCTGCGTTCTCCCCCACCAAGCTGTTGAAACGGAGGAATGTCTATCTGAAACTGACGCGACACAACGGACGAGCCGGAAGCTACGGCACCTATAACCCCAAGCACAATGACCGGAGTTTTAACCTTGCCAACAGTGAGCATATCGACCCGGAACGAGCCAAGGGCAACATCTACTGGGACTGCTTTCACGGTTTCCGTTCGGCTCTCGACCCACAAGACCCGGACGATCTGGCCGCGACCTTCTCGGATGTGGAACGGCAGTTCTACGAGAGCCGGTACACGGCCTTTATCGAAGGTCAGAACGGGCGCAACGCCAAGATCCGGCACACGGAGCGCAACCGCTCCATTCCCGACCTGTTGTCCAGCCGCAAGACCTGCCCGGAAGAAACCATCTATCAGCTGGGAACGCTGGATGAACACGCCTCGGCAGAGGACTTGCTGAACATCGTCACAGAGTTCATTGAGGAATTCAAGGGCAAATTTGGCGAACACGTCCATGTGCTGGACTGGGCACTGCATCTGGACGAAAGCACACCCCACATCCACGAGCGCCATGTGTTCGACTGCGAGAACAAGTACGGTGAGGTGGCACCCCAGCAGGAAAAGGCATTGGAAGTGTTGGGCTTTGAGCTGCCCGACCCAGACAAACCCCTCAGCCGCCGGAACAACCGCAAGATCACCTTTGATGCCGCTTGTCGGAAAATGCTGTTTGAGATTGCCAAACGGCACGGGCTGGAATTGGAGGAAGAAGCGGAGTACGGCAACCGCAAGTATTTGGAAAAGCAGGACTTCGTCCTTGTCAAGCAGAAGGAGCAGCTTGCCGCCCAGCAGAACAGGCTGGACGAATTGACCCTGAAAGTTTCGGACATGGAGACCCTGCTGGACGATGTTTCGGCTGCAGCCTACGACAAGGCGGTGGAGGTCGTGACGGACGTGGTGCGCACCGAGACCCGGAAAGAGGATATGCGGATGATCGAGGACACGAAGAAGTGGGTGCTGTCCCCGGAACGCAAGGCTCCGCAGGCCACGAGAGAATACACCGCCCACCGTTTGGACACCGTGTTGGACAAGTTCCTCAAAACCATGCAGACCACCGCTGCCCGCTTGCAGGAAAAGCTGCTGAAACCGGAAGTCCGACAGAAGGGCAAGGAGCAGGTCAAGGAGGAAGCACGAGATTCCGTTCTGCAGCTGCTGAACCGCTTGCAGGCAGAGCAAGGACAGCGGAAGCCGCCTGTGACGCATACTGCCGAAAAATCAGAAACACGAGGTGATGTTTATTGAGCAAAGAAGTCAATCAAGAAGAATGTGCTCCCCGAACCGTTGAAGATGTGAAGGAAATGCTGACCAAGCACTCCAACGGAGAGATCCAGCGGACGATTCAAAACTGCATCACGATTTTGCAGAACGACCATGTGCTTGCCGATGCCATCCGACTGAATCTGTTGAGCGAACGCATCGACATCGTAAAGCCTGTGGGCTGGCCCCGCTCCGGCAAGACCCTGAGCGACACCGACATGAAGTATATTCTGCGCCGGATGGAGAAATACGGTATTTCCAGCGAAAAGAAGATCGAGTCTGCCATCCGCATTGTTGCCAACGAGAACCGCTACCACCCCATCCGGGACTATCTGAACGGCCTGCAATGGGATGGCACAGAACGGATAGCCCACGTCCTGCACCACTTCCTCGGTGCTGCGGAGGACGAGTACACTTGCGAAGCCATGAAGATTTTCCTGCTGGGAGCCATCAAGCGGGTATTTCAGCCGGGATGCAAATTTGAGACCATGCTCTGTCTGGTGGGCGGTCAGGGTGCGGGGAAGTCCAGCTTTTTCCGGCTGCTGGCGGTCAAGGACGAGTGGTTCTCAGACGATTTGCGGAGGCTGGACGATGACAACGTGTACCGCAAGCTGCAAGGTCACTGGATCATCGAAATGTCGGAGATGATCGCCACCGCCACCGCCAAGAGTATCGAGGAGATCAAGAGCTTTCTCAGTAAGCAAAAAGAAACCTATAAAGTCCCTTATGAGACCCATCCTGCTGACCGCCTGCGCCAGTGTGTCTTTGCTGGCACGACCAATCGGCAGGATTTTTTACCCCGTGACCGCACAGGCAACCGCCGCTTTATCCCTGTTCCGGTGGATGCGGAACTGGCCGAAGTCCACATTCTGGAAGATGAGGAAGAATCCCGCGCCTATATCGACCAGCTTTGGGCAGAAGCCATGACCATCTACAACGGCGGCAACTATAAGCTGGCGTTCAGCCCTGCCATGCAGGAAACGCTGCAAGCCCATCAGCAGGATTTCATGCAGGAGGACACACAGGCGGGCATGATTTATGCCTTTCTGGAGGACTACACGGGTGGCCGGGTGTGCTCTAAGCAGCTTTACGCAGAAGCGCTGGGCAACACCAACATCCCGGCAGAGTGGGAGACCCGCGCTATCTGCGAGATCATGAACACCGGCATTTCGCGCGGCGATATCCAAGGCTGGCAGGCGCACAAGACCGCCAAGCGTTACCCGAAGTACGGCGTTCAGAAAGGCTGGGAGCGCGTAACCAGCCCCGAAACCGGGGCTGAAAATTTCTCCGAAATAACGGATGCGGAAGCCAAGCAGCTGGGCTTTCCCTTCTGATGGACAACGGTTACACGTCGGGTTACAGGTTCGGTTACGCTACAGTTACAGCGCAAAAACCGCATGGCTGCTGCGCTTTCCGTTTTCTGTAACCATGTAACCTTAAAAAGATAAGAAAAAGCATAAAGCCCACCGGATGCCCTGTGTGCAGAAAAAGGGAATTTTCCTGCCCGGTTACAGGCGTTCGGTTACAAGGAATTGGAGGTCTGCCTATGAAGGATGTCCCGATTTGGGAAAAGAGTAATCTGACGCTGGAAGAAGCTGCGGCTTATTCCGGCATTGGCATCAACAAGCTTCGGTCATTATCGGATAAGGAGCACTGTCAGTTCGTGCTGTGGGTGGGTTCCAAGCGGCTCATCAAGCGGCGCAAGCTGGATGAATATACGGAGCGAATGTACTCGCTTTGAAAATGTCCCGGATATTTTTCAAAACGTCTTGCAGAGAATGGCGTATCTGTGGTACTATGAACACAGAACAACGCTCTTTTCTGCACCGCGATGTAGAAAGGAGCAACGCTCATGGCAACAACTCAGAATACGAAACGCAAGGACAAGGCGCGTGTAGTTCTCCGCAAAGGCGAATCCCAGCGCAAAGATGGCAAGTACGATTTCCGTTGGACTTCCCCGGATGGCAAGCGGCATTCTATTTATGCTGCGACCTTGGAGGAACTTCGGGAAAAGGAAAACGACATTCAGCGAGATTCGCTGGAAGGCATCAAGGCAGAAGCACGGTACGTCACCCTGAACGATGTGTTCACCCTGTGGGCAAAGGTGAAGCGTGGTCTGAAGGACAACACCTTTCAGAATTATCTGTACCTTTATCGGCAGTTCGTGGAACCGGATTTCGGCAAATCGAAGGTGTCTGCGCTCAAAAAGTCGGATGTGAAGCAGTTCTACAACACGCTGGCAGACGAGCGGGGCTTGCAGATCTCTACGATTGACAGCGTACACACGGTTCTGCATCAGGTGCTGGACATGGCGGTGGATGACTGCTATCTGCGGAGCAACCCTTCGGACAATGTTCTGCGGGAGCTGAAAAAGGCACACCAGTTTGAAACCAACCGCCGTAAGGCACTGACCGTAGCAGAGCAGAATCTGCTGCTGTCCTACCTCTCCAAAACGCCGAAGTACCAGCACTGGTACCCGATTTTCGCAGTCATGCTTGGAACGGGTCTGCGCGTAGGAGAAGCCACTGGTCTGCGCTGGTGCGATGTGGATTTTGAGGAAGGCACGATCTCCGTCAATCACACGCTGGTCAACTACGACCATCGTGAGAACAACGGCGGCAGGAAGGGCTGCTACTTCAACTGCCACTCGCCTAAAACGAAGGCCGGTGTCCGCACTGTTCCGATGATGGACTTCGTGAAAGAAGCCTTTGAAAGGGAACGTATCTATCAGGAAGAAGCAGAAATCCATTGCACCGTAACGGTAGATGGCTACACGGACTTCATCTTCGTCAATCGCTTTGGCGAGTGCCAGCATCAGGGAACGCTGAACAAAGCCATCCGGCGTATCATCCGGGACTGCAACGATGAAGTGCTGGCGAAGAACCCGAACAGCACCGTAATCCTGCCGCGTTTCAGCTGCCATACCCTGCGGCATACCTTCACGACCCGGATGTGCGAAGCGGGCGTGAACATCAAAGTGATTCAGGATGCGCTGGGACATTCGGACATTTCCACGACCTTGAACATCTATGCGGATGTGACCAAGGAATTGCGGAAGTCTGAATTTGAAAATCTTGACCGCCAATTCGCACAGTGGAAAGACCCTGAAGAATAAAATAAAGCATACGCCAAATACGCCATACGCCATTTACGCCAATTCATACGCCAAACGATACAGTTCGGATAAAGGCTTATGTAGAGATGTAAATGGAAAGACAAAAATCAACCCTTGCGGTGTAGAGTAGTATCAAGAAATAAAGGCTTATAACTGCTCGTCGATGACATCCCCACGATGCGCCCGGAATTTAACTAAGCTACGTGGTAATCCTTGTGTCCCCAACAGTCCACACGAACTGAAAATCCGACCCTGAATGTACTAAAAATCTGAATATTCAGACGGATTTCTTAGGGGCTTGTCGGAGAAGGCAAAAATCCCAAACGGAGCGTGACGGGTTTTCGCCTGTTCCACATCCAGCAGAAAACTGTAAACGAGAAAACAGTCAAGAGGACATTTCACCATCGGCAAAAGCCGAAAGTGGAGTGTCCTTTTTCTATATCCTGATATGTAAGTATACCACATAACCTTGACAAAGGAGAAGAATACCATGGCACATAAGCGAAACTCGGTTGAAGTTCCTGAACTGGAAAAACTGCTGGCTGGAAAGAAAAAGAAATACGTTCGCTACGAGGAAGGGGCAGTCCTCTACTCGATGGGCAAAAACTCCTTCCGACAAGTCGCACAGGATGCTCACGCCATCGTCCGGCTGAAACGCATTGCACTGGTGAACGTAGAAGTGCTGGACGAATATCTGGAATCCTTTCGTGAATAATTGAATCAGCTTTACATAGCGCACTTTCGGTTTCCGCAAAATTGAAGGTGCGCTTTTTCTTTTGCAAAAATCAGACAAGGAGGTTTTGCACATGAACACACACTTACAGTTGAAAATTCGAGGCTACACCAAATGACGCTCGACTACTTCTATGGGCAGTCGGGTGAATTGTTCGCCTACTTCCGCATACCGAAAGCACTCTTTCAGGACAGCCGTTTCCGGCAACTCTCTACGGATGCCCGGACACTGTACGGCATCCTGCTCGATCGTATGAGCCTGTCTGCAAAGAATAGCTGGGTGGATGAACATGGGCGTGTGTATATCATCTACACCGTCCGGGAGGTGCAGGAATCTCTCTGCTGCGCCGAGCACAAGGCGGTCAAGTTGTTCCGGGAGCTAGAACAGGCAGACCTCATCGAACGCAAACGGCGTGGGCTGGGCAGACCCAGCTTGATCTACGTCAAGAACTTTTCATCTGGACTGCCAAAAGCGCAAATACAGAATTGTGCAAACAGCAATTCTTGTGCTGCCGAAAGTGCAGTTCAGGTGCGGCCAAAATCGCAATCTAATAAGACTGATAAGAATAAAACAGAGAGGAACCATCCTTTCCTCCCGGATGAAACGGACAGGCTGACCCAGCGAGAACAGCTTGAAGATTATTTTTATCAGGCATTGGAGGTTGAACTGCTGCTCCGGCTCTGCCCGGATGATGAGGACTCCATCTATCAAATCGTGGACTTGCTTGTGGACACCTGCTCCATCAAACGCAAGATGTTGAGGATTGCCGGGGATGATAAGCCTGCCGAGGTAGTGCGCAGTCGGCTGAAAAAGCTGAATGCTGACCACATCCGCTTTGTGTTGATGTGCCTTGCAGAGAATAGCAGCCCGGTACGGAACATGAAACAATATTTGTTGGCGGCATTGTTCAATGCACCTACGACCATGAATCTCTATTATCAGAATAAGACGAACCACGACTTTGCGCGTGGTTCTCCGAAAGCGGGGTGATGTTATCGCAAAGAAAGCTACCACAATCGCCATCGTAAACCAAAAAGGTGGCACGGCCAAGACCACCACCTGTGAAAATTTGGGCATCGGTCTGGCAATGGAGGGTAAAAAAGTTCTGTTGGTGGATGTTGACCCACAGGGTTCACTTACCATCAGTATGGGCTGGCAGCAGCCGGATGAACTGCCCACTACGCTGTCTACCCTGATGGCAAAAGCTATGAACGATCAACCCATCCAGCCCGGTGAGGGCATCCTGCACCATGCGGAGGGTGTTGACCTTATCCCGGCCAACATTGAGCTGGCAGGAATGGAAGTTGCCCTTGTCAACAGCATGAACCGGGAAAAAATGCTAAAGCAGGTGTTGGACAGTGCCAAACGCGAGTACGATTATATTCTACTGGACTGCACTCCTTCGCTGGGGATGCTCACCATCAATGCGCTGGCTGCGGCAGATACTACGTTGATTCCGATGCAAGCGCAGTACCTCTCTGCCAAAGGTCTGGAACAGCTTTTGCAGACGATTGGCAAAGTCCGGCGGCAGATAAATCCAAAACTGAAAATCGAGGGTATTCTGCTCACCATGACGGACAACCGCACTATCTATGGTCAGCAAATCAGCAATTTGATCCGGCAAGGCTATGGAACGCATCTGAAAGTATTCGAACAGACCATCCCACGATCTGTCCGTGCTGCGGAAATCAGCACAACAGGAAAAAGCATTTACCAGCACGACCCGAAAGGCAAGGTGGCAGAAGCCTACCATTCCATTGCAAAGGAGGTGGTGGCCGATGCCGAAAAACGACTTAAACGTAACGCTGAAAGGGATAGATGAGCTTTTATTTTCCACCGAAGAACAGCGGCAGGAAGAAAAAAGAGAGCAAGTGCAGCAGATTCCCATTGATGAACTGCATCCGTTCACCAACCATCCTTTCAAAGTTGTGGACGATGAAGCCATGACCCGGACGGTGGAAAGTATTGCCCAGTTTGGTGTGCTGGCTCCGCTCATTGCAAGGCCGCGCCCGGATGGTGACGGGTATGAAATCATTTCCGGCCACCGCCGTCAATTCGCCGCAAAGATGGCAGGGCTGGAAACCTTGCCTGTCATCGTGCGTGACATGGATGATGATGCTGCTACGATTTTGATGGTTGATTCCAACTTGCAGCGAGAACACATCTCACCCAGCGAAAGAGCGTTCGCGTACAAAATGAAGCTGGATGCTCTAAAAAATCAAGGTGCTAGGTCAGATTTAACTTCCCGACAAGTTGTCGGGAAGTTGGAAGCTGCTGACGTGATAGGAAAAACCACCGATGAAAGCGGCAGACAAGTACAGCGGTATGTCCGACTTACGAACCTTATTCCTGAACTGCTCAATATGGTGGACGAAAAAATGATTTCATTCAATCCTGCCGTAGAGCTGTCTTACCTCTCGCCTGAGCAACAGCAGGAAATGATAAAGGCGATGGACGATACCCAAAACGCACCTTCCGTTTCACAGGCAAAGCGCATCAAAGAACTGGCACAGAAAGGTCAATTCACCTCTGATGCCGTTGTTGCCATTATGGGAGAAGAAAAGAAAGGCGAACTGGACACAGTAACTATCAAAAACGACATCCTGCGCAAATACTTTCCGCGCAGTTACACGCCCCGGCAAATGGAAGAAAAAATCATACAGCTTTTGGATGCGTGGCAGAAAAAGCGTCAGCGTGGCAATGAGCGTTGACAGCGCATGAAACGACAAGACCCGATTGGGTCTTTTATTTTTTCAAAAATTCAGGAGGTAACGCCCATGAACAATACGATTGATTTCAAGACCGCAAAGACCATCGACACCATGAGCAAAAAAATCGACCATATCGATGATATGGTGTCCGGCTTCTTCTCTTTCATGCACATGGTCATGCAGAACGAACTTGGCAATGCAGAACCATACTTTGCAGCAGTTTCTCCCGTTCTGGATTTGACCGTGATCCGGCCTGACGATTTTTGATGCTTATTTGGAGCGTTTCCATGAGCCTGCAAGGAAAATCACCGTGGAGGAGGTCGAGGACGAATGAGCGGAAGTGTATGGATGTTCTCCGACCAGATTGACGATGAAGATATGGACTTCATGCGGCATGATTTCGTGACTTACAGCATGGCAAGCGATTATTATGGGCTGGGACTGAAACCTGTCACCTGGATGGCACATGAATGTGGGGCTATCTATAAGATTGGCCGGAAGATTTTGATTCGGAGAAGCATTTTTGAAGAGTACCTGCGCCAGCAGAGAAAGATTTGAGGTGGGTGCAATGAATGAGCAGAACTATAAAGAAATCTCCACGATTGGACGCTGGGGCAGAATGCATGGTCGCTATCTGAAAGACAACCATCCCGTGCGATATACAGTTCTTCTATTGTCTGGCAAGTTGAATGGCTATTTGACCGAACTTGACCAACAGGTAAAGAAACAGTTGGAGTTAATTGTTCAGCAGATGGCAGAGTGTGAGGACGTCACAGAAGAATTGGAAGCTACCGACCAGATGGAATGGGTACGCAGGATGAATAACATTCGAAATCGTGCAGAGGAAGTTATAAAAACAACTCTAATTTATCACTAAAGTAAAAATCCACGACTTGTATATGCTATTTGCGTTTACAAGCCGTGGATTTTATATTATTGACTGTCAGGATTCACCTAACATCATTTTTGATTTTGCACATCATCGATTTTTGCACGAAGCAGGTCTTGAATGACATTTCTCAACCGCTTCGCAGTTGTCATACGATAACGCTTGTGTTTGTAGCAATAATAAGCCGCTCGACTGGTTTTCTTCTCTATTCTTTGTTTGCGCCTTTTTCCACTTCGTCACAAACCATTCTAACAACGAAATTGGCATCATGTTTGCACTTGGAAATGATATAATCTTTTGTTCCATCGGTAATCCCGTTCATTGTATGCAAATGGCGTATGATTAAATTTTTGATATATATGCTATCAGAATCTATAAGATTCACTAGCTGGTGGTTTACAATGCCATAATTATCCGGATTGCGAGACATCGTGAAAAGAATGCGTGTAGCATTCCATCTTATATCTGTATATTCTGAATGGAGCCACTGTAAAACATTCTGAAGGATAATAGCCTCCACTCTGGATGGCAGCATAACCGCATCTGAGGTTTCCAAATATTCAATGATCAAATGAGTTACTGCGATTGTTGTTGCAACATCTCCTTGAATATACGGCATTAATTCGAGTATGTTTCTGTATACATTTTTTCCTATCGAGGCAAACAGAAGTTGCAATCCGATTTTCAAAGAAACACGATCGACATTAGATGAAATAATCGAATTATCGGAAGTTTCAATCGTACTCTGCTGCTCATACAGTTTCTCAAATACACATTGATTTCGTGCATAATGTTCAGGATATTTTACCACAATGCATATGAGAAGTGCTATTGCGTCAAGTTTTGTGGAGATTTCTTCTTTAGAAATCAAGAGGGTATCTGCAACTACAGATATGAGCATGTCCATAGTACCTGCATCATATGCGAGCTCATTCTTTAACAAAATAGTTCTGACAGTTGCAATCTCGCGTGTGCCATGTCCAAAATAAACGCCATTTTTCCCCTGCTCTTCATTGCTTGTTCGAATACGCTCGGTGTATTCTTGTACAAATCCAGGCATATCTTGGTTTTCGTTTTCTGACGTTTCTAATTTATAGGCTCCTCCGTAATAGTTTGGTAAGTATTCGGCTATTTTTTTGTCCATGTTCCCTGTGATAGCACGATCTTGCTTTCTGAGAACGCATAAGAAGAACGGAGAATAATTTACTTGTTTTCGCTCCTTTTCGTTATCAAGCACACAATTAATATGTTCAATAAGTGCTTTTGCAGATTCATCGCTCATTTTCCGAAGATCAATACGATTTGCGATGAATTTAAACATATCCATATACCAGCGACTATAATGCCTGTCGATGAATTGGCAGCAGATTTCACTGAGTATATCTTGTGGCATACGATAAGCTACTCCAGAGAGACACCCGAATATGTCTTGCCCTATAGCCACAACAGCAGTGTCACTATTCAACCACGATTTGATTTCATCAACAATAGATTTTTCGCAAAATTCATAGTATTCATCATTCAGAAAATATCCTACTGAGCCAAATGCTCGCAGTTGACTCCTTAATCGCTTATATTTTATCGGATGATTTAGGCAAAAGTCCATGATAGACTTTGCTTCAGCAGCAGTTAGGTTATTCAGAACCTCAGGGAAAGAATTCTGTATTCCCTTAATTTCCTTTTCGTCTCCTGCGAAAATCGCAAGTTTGTACAGGTTGAGTCTAAGATTCCAGTCATCATATTTACAGCTCAGGTAGAATACAAAGTCCCTGATTTTTTCATAGATAAGCAAAATATGAGTCAATGAACCATTGTACATAGATACAATAAGTGAACTTGCAAGCATTTCACCATATTGATCTAAATTATTGCCTATGGTGACTGAATAAGGTGATTCTATTTTCTTTTTATACAAACCCTCTATGTATTTTTCATGTAGCGATTCATGGATACGGTCAAGAATTGGATAATAGAGTTCTTCGCTACTTTCCGTTAATTCTTTTTGTGCGGGTATATCAGAATACTCATTTCTTATAATACAACGGGTCAAGGACTGATTGCGCAGGTCTACCAGAATATCTTTTATAACCCATGTTGGTTGATTTGTTTCTTTTGCAAGACTTAACGCTGATTCAAGATATTCTACACACTTTTCGATATTTCCAGTAAAATACGCCTGAATTGCTTGCCAGCGAATTTGAACGACCTGATAATGTCCATTATCTTGCTGCACCTTTAATGCATCCAGATACATTGCTGTATTAAAGTGTTTGATTGATTTGCCTTCAAACAATATCGGGAGAAACTGGATACCCCAATCATCAAATTCACTTGTATTTTCCGTTTCATCCGGGTATCTGCCTCGGGAATATCCAAGAACAAACTTCAAAAAGTAATCTCTACATTTATCCACATTTTTTAATGTAGATTTGGGAATTGTAGGAAGCTGATACTTTTCTGTACCAACAACGTCCACTGCTTGAATTTCATCATTTTCACCGGAGTTCAAAACTATTTTTCCGGTACAATAGTAGTGATATACAGCAACGATGTCGTCTATCAACGCCTGAGCCCCATCTTGGCTCAATTCACTAAAATTGTGAACGGTTTTACTTTTGGCAAAATGTGCCCCCATCAAGCTTTGTTCCAGTGCTGTTTTTTCTTTTTGCGTTTCATCACAGAAATAGTACAAAGCCTTAATATTATGTTTTTTGACAGTGTCGATTTCCGCCTGTACTCCTGGCTTTATTCCATCTGCATTATCTATTAAGAAAATACAAATGTCACTATCCTCTAATGCCCATGTGTAATGATTGCCCGCAGGCAATGTAGACGCCTCTTTACTCTCAAAAGTGTAGACATACGCTAATTGTGTGCACTCAATAGCAGTTTTTAATTCATCTCGTACTTTATCATATTTTTCCACACCGCAAATCGAGCTAATGAATACTTTGATTTTCTGTCTGGGAAATATCGACAGAGGAGCGGAGCGCTCCGCTCCTTTGGTATATTCCCATGAAACCCCACCTACAGGTGTGCTTATACCCGTTAACCTTACGCCCATAACGCTCCTTCTAAACGGAAGTATAATTTGCTCCCAGTAACTATTCTTGTGCGCCCTTTTTCAAATTGCAGTCGCGGCAAAGCATCTGGCAATTATCCGGTGTTGTTTTTCCGCCTTTGCTCCACGGAGTAATATGATCGGCATGCATCTGTTCAAAGTCAAATTCTCCGCCGCAAATTGCGCATCTATGTTTTTGTTTTTCATACGCCGCAAGAGCATCACGGCGGTCAAAAGCACGAATCAAGCGCAAGTTGCTTTAGAGCCTTGCGTTCTTCTCTTGTCATAGTAATTGTAAGATTTACCATATTTCTTTCAGGCATAGCAATGTACCTTCCAAACATGCTTATCTGTGTAATAGAGTACCACAAGATGGATGGAAAAACAATGGCTCGCTGTAGATTATCAGCGAGCCATTGTTTTTGATAGATGCCATTTGGCCTTGCGCGTTCACTTTTTTGATTTGTTTGAGTTTCCTTTTGACAAGCAGTCAGCAGGTTTTTGTCTGTGTTCCTCGCTGTACGGAGCAGTCAGACAAAAAGAAAATCATTCCTTACGGATTTCAAACTCCATATAGCCTGTGTACAGGTCTGCATCGGTTTGGCACACTCATAACGAGCCTAATCATTGTACCACTCCACAATCAATTTATCCCCGTAGAAAAGATCTGAATGTGCAAAACTGCATACCTAACCACCTTACAATCTCGTCCAAGAACGGCAAAGTTTCATTGCAAACTTTGCCGTTTTTCTTTTTTGCCTTAAATTGTGAAATTTTCAAAACTGTATTCCAAAACGGCCCTATAGATTCATATTGGTGTAAGAAGTTTTCCAAACAAAATTTGAAAATCAGGTTGCCAAACACCCTTTTTAGAATGTTATAGGTATAGGAGGTTGTTTGAAAAAGTGAAAATTTCCCAGATTTTCATAAGACCCCGTTTAAAAATACCCCTTTAAGTTTGTATAGGGGGTAGGGACTACTTTCAGAAACGAACCCCTTTGCATTTTGGAAAGTCCACAACTTCTTACAAAACCACACTGTACCTTGACAACAACATGATCGGCTGCAAGTTAATATGCTTTTTCAGAGAAGTGCCGCCACGACACGAGCGCACCAAGAAGAAGCCATACGCCGGAGGAGATCGGGCAGGAACCGCTTGCAGGCAGACCGACACCGAAGAAGAACCGGGCAAGCTGGCAGAGAGGACTTCGCAAAGTCTTGTCTGTCAGGTTGTTCGGCGCAAGAGTGCAGAGAGGTGCGGGTCGCCTGCGGCGACCTCAAAAGGCCACTGGCCTTTTGAAGCACCGACCGAGCCGACAGGCGAGACCGGCTCTTTGCGCGGGTCAAGGGCTGCAGCCTTGCCCAGTGGATGTGATGCTGTGCGTCATATCCTACTGGGTATTATCTGGCGCACAGCAGGCGGCAGATTTGCAGCTTCGCTGCACCGCGTTGCTCCTACCCCGCGCACGGCGTTCTCTGCGTGACCCCAGAAAGGAGAGATGGTCGCTGAAACTGACC
>OLGM01000416.1_pt1 | contig 28243 bp, 20 predicted proteins | sample 1606001 | NCBI WGS metagenome assembly OLGM01 (sample SAMN03283294) | human gut metagenome | biome: human-associated habitat; material: feces | host: Homo sapiens | place: Peru | collected 2012
AAGTATCTGCGAGGCACATGTTTTTTTCAAAAACGACTTTTTCAAGTGGACTCAACAATGGTAAAGAAGATAGATTTAAGCAGAGACAAGATTGATTTCGGCACAGAAAAGATCGTAGGATTGTTCCTAAATTTGAATTCATAAAAATTCATAAATATTACAAAACTTTTGGCGGTTACGATTTGTTTTTCTATCTTCGCAAGCTTTTTTTTAATGTAAACAGTTAGTAGTGAAATGAAAGAATTAAATTATGAGTCTCCGACGTTGGAGATTATCTGCATGGAAGCGCAGCATTGTTTTGCCACCTCGGGGCCTGTGTCAAGCCAGGCGGGTCTTGATGACTTGAATGCAGTTGATGCGGATTGGAATTAATTGTCGTCGATGCATGAAAAGGTTATTTTTAGCATGTGGTGTGTTTGCTGGCATGGTGGGTCTTACGAACTGTACGAAAAATGAGGTGCTTACACCTGCTACGGAAAGCGTGGGGTTCACCGCCTGCATCGACGATGTTGACACGAAAACCGCGCTCGACGGATTGAAAGTGAATTGGACGAAGGGAGACGAGATAGGCATTCAAGTCTCTCGAAACCACACCGAGAATGCATTTTCCCCTAAGGCGACGTGTCCGAGCACTTACGGAGTGTATAGATTGGCTGATGACGCTGCAGGTTCTAACGTGGGAAGGTTTACTTATAGCCATGGTGATGAGACCATTACGGGCGACGAGGAGTTCTTCGCCTTCTATCCGGCGGAGTATTGTCAGCCTAATGGCGGAAACGGCTATTTCTATGTGGAATTTCCGTCTAATCAGAAATACGAAGACGTAATGGGTGGGAAGCTCCAGCTTCCTATGTATGGCGAAGGATCTAATAGGATTGTCAATTTCAAATACGCCGGAGCAGTAATAAAACTCCAGGTTTGGGCCGAGGAAGGGCTCGAGGCGCACTCTTGCGTGTTTAGTGCCTCAGGACTTTATAAGAAGTCATTTACTTTCATTAAGAACGGGAAGTGGGAGTCGCTTCAGCCTGCCTACAATGTTGAAAACCTCAAGTTGTCCATGAACACTCCTTTGAAAATCAGTACAGACGTGAATAAGCCTACCGAGATATTGATGGTGATTCCGCTTTCCAGTGAGAGAACTTTGAAGAATGTCAAGTTCTCCATCAACTGTACTCGCGGAGGCACCGAGTTAAAGAAGGCGAGCGATCTTAAGATAACTCCGGGAAGTATGGTGACTTTCCCTGCAACTAAACTAAATCTTGAAACTACCAGAATGTACGTAGATGAATTCGAAGGGGAGTTTGACGTGGAATGGCTAAAGACGGCGAAGACCTCGGTTAAGGTAACTATGCCTGAGAGTTCTCAGCTTAGAGTAGAAGCTGAGTTTAAACCGCTTATGGAGGCTACCAGAAGCCTTGTCCTTGAATCTGGCCATCAGATTACCCTGGACTTGAGTGAGACTAAGGTAGAAGGTGGTATTTTAAATGGACTTGAGGGTAGTTCGTATGTAGGCTTTTGCGGAGGAAGCAAACGCGAAAATGGCATAAAGAATGTCTCTGAATTCCGCCTTCCGCAGGGTATAACTCAGATCAAGAACCGCGCGTTTGCATACAGTGACTACACTAAGATAGTCGTGCCGGCTTCCCTTAAGCAGATAGCAGGTAGCCCGTCGAATGGCTGTGATAAGATGGTCTGGGAAGTGGTTCCGGGTAACAAGTCTTTCAAGAACGACGATAAGGGTGCTCTTTACAACTACGATATGACTACTCTTATGGTGCTTAACGGCGGAAGCGGCAGTGACTACACGATACACGACGGCACTACCACCATCAGGGAATGGGCCCTATACGAGAACTCAGTCATCGAGTCCCTCACCATCCCTGCCAGTGTAACGACGATGTCTGCCGACTGCATTTCCGGTACGCCTAAGCTTACCACGATTACCTGTCTGGGCACGACTCCTGCTGCGATTAAAGCAAATACAGGAGCGAACAAGGTCGGTCCCCAAGACAAGAAAACCCTTTACGTGCCTGCCGGCTACGTGGATGCCTACAAGAAGGCGTGGAAAGTCCTTCTGGACGAAGGAAACTGGGAGGTGAAGGAAATTGTCAAATGAAGGAAACCGCGTATAAGCAATAGCATTCCAACGGCAAAAGTCTAAAGCAAGAAGCTGTTTTGAATTGTTAGAAATGTTCTTTGAGGTGAAAAAAACTTCAGACAAACAATTCAAAACAGCTTCTTAGTATTACCTCCGTGAGCATTAGCTTTTACACTCCTGGCGATACTGTTTAAACAAACACGATGCAGACGGGTTTGTCAAGGACGATGGTGCGCCCGGTGTCAGAAAGAAGACCCGTCCTGAAGCGCTTCTCAAGCCGCTTGAGGCCCCTCTCGCGGTCCGCGGCGTTCTTCCTCGCCCGTGCGTCGCTCATCGTCACGACTATACGCCTGCCTTCCGCCCGGCCCCGTGCCTGTGGCACAGCTCGTCAAGATAGCGGTAGATCCTGTCCTCGCCGTAGTACATGTTCATGAAGTACGCCATATAGCGGAGTGTCCTCAGCTTGCTCCCCGGGCGGTAAAGACGCATCACCACAAGGCTCTTGAATATCTCGTCGTCGGATGTCCGGACCGCCCCGAACCCTATCCTGTCGAACAGGCGGCGTTTGCATAACGTTTGTGCATGTTTCTGGTAAATTCGCATTAAATTTATGCAAATATTGATAAAAGTTGCACTAATTTCGTGCAATAGTTCTATATTTGTCATAGGACAAGTTATGCAATGGAACAACTTTACGAATATTTCACAAGAAAGTTGAAGGAGACTTCAACTGATTTTCTCCGCTATAAGTATCCCTTCATCAAATGGGACGTGAAAGCGTTCGGCCTTGTGGGGCCACGTGGTGTGGGAAAATCCACAATGTTGCTGCAACATATAAAACTGCATCATAGCGTAGATGACACGTTGTACGTTTCGGCGGACCATTTGTACTTTTCGGAGCATAAGCTTGTGGATCTGGCCGACAGGTTTGTGAAAATGGGCGGACGGCACCTGTTTATTGACGAGATTCACAAATATGAAGGGTGGTCACGTGAACTGAAGCAAATTATTGATAGCTACAGCGATCTCCAGGTTGTGATCTCTGGTTCGTCAATCCTTGACATCTATAAAGGAATGTCTGATTTGAGCAGACGTGTTCCGATCTATAATATGCAGGGGTTGTCGTTCCGGGAATATCTTAAACTTTTCCACGATATTGACGTCCCTATATATTCAATGGAAGAGGTGCTGAGGAACAAGGCGGAGATCCCGGGAGTCGCGCATCCGCTGCCGTTGTTCCGGAGTTATCTTCATAATGGGTATTATCCTTTCGGGAGAGATCCGGAGTTTGATCTTGAGATGCTTCAGGTCATAAACCAGACTATGGAAGTGGACATCCCTCAATACCTTCAAACTAATGTTTCCATCGGCAGGAAACTCAAGTCCTTGCTGATGGTGGTGGCTCGGAGCGTTCCGTTCAAACCGGTGATGACCAGACTTGCTGAGGTGACAGGTATAAGCCGTAACGATGTCTCGGATTATCTCATATACATAGAGCAGGCCGGAATGATTTCACAGTTGAGGGACAGGACAGGAGAGATAAGAGGACTTGGAAAAGTCGAGAAACTATACCTTGACAACCCGAACCTTATATACGTTCTGGAACCGGACAAAGCCGATGTCGGCAACATACGAGAGACGTTCTTTATGAATCAGACCAGGGTCACAAACGACGTGATCAGTTCCAAAATCTCTGATTTCGAGATAGATGGTCGTACCTTCGAGATTGGTGGAAAGAATAAGGGCAACAAACAGATAGAGAATGCCGGCAAGGGGTATGTCGTGAAGGATGACATAGAGACCGGATATGCCAATGTCATCCCTATCTGGGCTTTCGGTCTTCTATATTGACCCACTGTTGCGGAATGGGAAAATTATCCATAAATTGTGATGTTGATTTAGATTTATGAATATGAAAAAGTGTTTGATCGCTCTGGTTTTACTAATGTCTGTGGCTGCCTCGGCCAAGGATTTCAATGATATTCCTTCCGCTTGGAAATGGGTGGGAAAGAATGAGGTGGCATTGACTTATGATTACTCTTTCACGGGGGCTAAAGACTTTTCTGTCAATGCTGTGACCGGAAAGATTACGGATGGGATAAACTATCCTGCGAAGTTCACGGATTTCCCGTTCAGGCCGGACGGGGCTGTCAACCTGACATATTCACCGGACTCCACGAAGATGGCGTTCACCAGGGACAACAACCTTTGGGTTGTGGACATCGCGACGAAGGGGGAGACCCAGCTGACGTTCGACGGGTCGGACGTGATTCTGAACGGCTACTCTTCTTGGGTGTATTACGAGGAGATTCTGGGCAGACCTACCCATTACCGCGCGTTCTGGTGGTCGCCGGACTCCAAGAAGATCGGGTTCTATCGCTTTGATAATTCGGAGGTTCCGGTATTTCCGATATATTCACCGTTCGCTGAGGACGCTGACCGTTCGGGGATGGGGCTGGCATATTCACAGAACGCCGGGGCTGCGGTGGCTTTGCCGAACGTGTCTCCGACGGGCGGTTCGGTCAGGATGACCCGCTATCCGAAGTGCGGCGACAACAATCCTAAGGTGCGGATCGGAATCGTGAATATTCAAAATGGCTTCACCGCTTGGGCGGACTTCGACGAGAATGACGACCAGTATTTCGGAACGCCGTTCTGGGGAGCCGACAGCGAGGCCTTTTATATTCAGAGAGAGCCGAGGACGCAGAACACACTCGACCTTTTCGCAGTGTCGCCGGTGGACGGTTCGAAGAAGCACATCTACCACGAGACCTACAAGACGTGGCTGGACTGGATTGACGGGATGCTGTTCGGACGGGATGGAATATATATGGTCCGTTCGTTTGAAACCGATTGGCAGCAAATATATTACCTCTCTTATGACGGCTCTGTTCTGAAAAGGTTGACTGACGGGGAGAACTGGCGGATGTCGCTTGTGGACGTTAAGGAAGGCAAGGCGGTCAAAGGGTTTGACGGCAGTTCTTCGGAGGTGCTTTTCGTCGCCGAGCGTGACTCCCGTGTGCGTAGCGGGCTATATTCAGTATGCAAAGGAGTGATCAGGAATATTTCGGATCCTTCGATGAATGTCGCTTCCGTCAAGGTTTCTCCGGACCAGAGGTACGCCGTTGCCTTGGCCAGCAATTCCAGGACACCATCGCAGGTCTGGATCTATGATTTGAGGAAAGTCGCGAAGTCATTCAAGGTGGCGGATATGGCCGGAGAGAATTTCGACGCTTCGGATTACGCTTTGCCTGAGCATATTACGATGACGACCAAGGACGGACTTGTGCTTCCGGCGATGATCGTCTATCCTAAGGATTTTGATGCGGCGAAGAAATATCCGGTTCACGTGGACATCTACGGTGGTCCGGATTCTCCTCAGGTGAATGACAGGTTCCGCAGCCCGGCATATTACCAATGGTACGCGGAAAACGGAATCATCGAGGTGGTGGCTGATTGCCGTGCTTCGGGGCATAACGGCCGCAAAGGTCTGGATCAGATTTACAGGCGCTTGGATGAGCGTGAGGTCCTGGATTTTGTGGAGTGGGCTGAATATCTCAAGTCACTTTCGTACGTGCAAGGCGACAAGATCGGCGTTGAGGGCTTCTCTTTTGGTGGCACGATGACGGCTCTTCTGGTGATGAATCATCCGGACGCTTTCCATTACGGAATCGCCGGCGGAGGAGTCTATGACTGGGCGCTTTACGACACTCACTACACGGAAAGGTTTATGGACACTCCGGCCAATAACCCGGAGGGGTACGCTTCGACCAAGGTTGTCGCCAGCGCGGCCAACTATCCTGTCACGGAGAAGAACTACGACGGGTCGGTGATGCTCAAACTCACGCACGGGACGGGGGACGATAACGTGCATTTCCAGAACACGTTGCTATTGGTGGATGCTCTTCAGAAGGCTGGCAAGAAGTTTGAATTGATGATCTATCCGGATGGGATGCACGGGTACCGTGGCTATCAGGGGAAACATTTTTCTGAGGCCAACAGGGCGTTCTGGCTCAAGTACTTGAAAGGGGAGTAGGGACGTTGGGGCACTGAGCCTGTCGAAGTGACATCCCGAACGAAGTAATACCCATAATATGAAGAGAAATATTCAAAGAATAGCATTATCCATCGCCTTGGCGGCGGCCGCATTTCCCTTCTGCGCCGCCCAGGAGGTGACCCGCAGCGCCCAAATCCCAGGCCTAAGGCCCTACAAAGTGGATTTGGAATATATGCCCCGCGCCGAGAAAGACTCAGTGCGTATGGTCGCCGAACTTTGGAAAGGCTATGTCGAGTCGTTCACTTCCTCTTCGGTGGACGAGGCCCGCCGGCGTTCCTTCTGGGTGGACGGCTCACCTGACTACCTTCAGGAATTCGATGACGGCAACCTCCTCTACGCCTCTTTCCGCGAGAACAGGATTCTTGACATCCGGAAACTCGGCGGCGGCACCTACGAATTGATCGCGGCCACGTTCAGCAAACTTCCGGGCGAGGAATATGACAACTGGGTGGAAGCAGTCCTCCGCGTCTGTGTCAAGGCTGTGGCATCAGGCAATGGTGGTAAAAACAATCCTTTCCGGCTGTGTAACTGGCTAGACGCGGAATTCCCGTCTTTGACGAAAACCATATTCAAGGGCATTGAATATTATTGCGTTCCAGGTTGCGGAGTGCCTAAAAAGGCCGCCTCCGGATTGGCTACATTTGTCACAAGGTTCATCAATGAATATGCTCCTGAGTTTCAAGGCCCTTTGCGTTATGTGGTGGCTCCGTCTGTGGATCAGTGCGAGCGTCTGTCAGGAATCTTGTTCAACGCATATTCCAATCCTTTGATGAGTTCCGCATCTGGAAAAAACTCTGACAGAGCGTTCTACGGCCGGACTTTTGGTTCGGACATCGTCCTCTCGAACTATTGGGATGACAGGCACGATGTGGCCCTTCTGCTCATCAAATCCTCTTGGCCAAAGGCCCTGCCGATGGTTCAGGAAGGCGTCGCCGCTTATTATGGCGGTTATATGGACCTTTCATATTCAGACATCAAGGCCTCGCTCCGCCGCTATCTTGCGTCCAAGAAGGACCTGGACCTTTCAAATGATGACAATTTCTATGACCTTTCGATTCCGGTCTCCGGAGAGGACGGTGTGACTGCCGCGGTTGTTCCTTTGGAAGGTATTATTGGTGCGGCCATTGTGGAATATACCATTGTCCAGCAAGGCCGTTCCAAGGTCAAGAATCTCCTTGGATGCCAAAACTATTCCGACATATTCAAAGTCCTTGGCATCCCTTCCGCCGACATCAACGACTTCATCCGCGGGATACTTTAGTTCTAACAGGCTCAGTGACCGGACGGCTCCGTGACAATCAGGTAGTTGTCTTCGTTATAGGGTGTTTCGATACGGACTCCGAAGATGTGCGCGTCATCGCCTGACTTGACTTTCAGGCGGGTGCGGAGTTCATCGCTGGACATCGGGATGTTCTTAGCGGAAACTTCTGAATGCGGGTAGCGCTTTCCGACATCCTTCATCGAAGACTTGTTGAGAGGAAGGATCTCCTTTACATAAAAGACTTTGCCGAAATCTTTAAGCGGTGCCGTACGTTGCTCTGATTCGCTGTCGGACAGCGGCTCACTGATTGTGTAAAGATGCGTGAACCGAGCCAGCTTGACAAGCCCGAACCTTTCGCAGATGGCGTTGGACACCCCCGCCTTTGTCAGCGATTTTCCCGGCTCGAAGATAATCCTTGCGAAGGTCGAATCCGGATAACCGGCTTTAGCCTTGGTGATTTCCTCTGGCTTGAATGTCAGCGTCTTGCCATCTTCCCGACAGGTCAATGAATATCCTTCATTCCATTCCCCGTCCAACAGAATCAGCAGCTCCTTGCATTCTCCGCCGCTGGCCACCACGTGAACCTCACGCACCCACTGCCCGTTCCACCCTTTCCCGGAAGCCTTTTCAAGATATTCCTCATAAGTCCTGTCCAGCCTCTCAACAGCCATCGTGATGTCAGCCATAGGGGAGAGTTTAAGGAGTACGAACCTGCTGATTCCGAACAGTTCCGGCAGAATCTTCAGCACATCAGGCGAGCAATCTTCCAACAGAAACACCTTCTTCCCGGCGGAGTCCCTTCTCGCGGGATCAAGGAATATGACATCCGGTCTGAAGTCTCCGAAGATGTCCTTGAGCGAGTCTGATGTCGCCTCCGAATTTTTTATGAATATATTCGTGACTCCCAGCGCCTTGAAATTGTGTCTTGCTGCCGCAGCAAGCGCCGGATTCATCTCATTGTAAAGCACTTCCTCCGCTACTTCGCTGAACGCCCACGAGTCCACTCCCAGGCCTCCCGTCAGGTCGGCGATTCTGCCGGTCTTTCTGGTTCCGATGGTCACTTCGGCAGGCTCAGTGACCATTTTATTTTCGGTCGCTGAGCCTGTGGTTCGACAAGGGTCACCAACCATCGAAGCGACTGTCCCAACATATTCATTAAAGATTCTTTGAACAATCGAAGCCTTGTACCGCGCCGTGTCCGATGAGCTGCACTGCTCCGCGCAAAGCGATGAAGGATAGACCAGCCCCGTGCACGCCACCCATTCCGGCAGTTTCTTCCGCAGCCTCCTCCGCCCTTCAATTGTGTTGACAGCCAATGATTTCGCATCCAACTCCGCCAGCTCCGCATCCTCAGCCACAGGCCACTCCTTGCACGCCATCACCAGCCGCACCGTGTCCGCGTTCCCGTTCTCAACTATGAATTTCTCGAAACTGTCCATATCTGACGCAAAAATAGACAAATATTGCCAAATAATTTGAGTAAATTTGTAATCAGTATGGTTTGATGGTCAGGCCGTACGGTAACAAGACAAGATAATAAAACGAGAATATTATGGCACAGGATTACAACGAGAACGCCAGGAAATGGCTGGAAGGGGATTTCGATCAGGAAACCAAGATGAAGGTGATCGAGCTGCGGAACAATGATCCGGCGGGGTTCGAGGACGCATTCTACAAGACTTTGGAGTTTGGCACCGGTGGCCTCAGGGGCATTATGGGAGTCGGAACCAACAGGATGAACAAATATACCGTCGGAATGGCCACGCAGGGACTGGCCAACTATATTCTTAAGAAAGTTTCCGGGGATGACATCCGCGTCTGCATTTCCTACGACAGCCGCAACAACTCCAAGCTGTTCGCCAAGATCGCCGCTGACATATTCAGCGCCAACGGATTGCACGTGTTCATATTCGAAAATCTGCGTCCTACGCCGGAATTGAGCTACTCCATCCGCAAGATGGGTGCGGTTGCCGGAGTGATGGTCACAGCCTCGCATAATCCTAAGGAATATAACGGGTATAAGGTTTATTGGTCTGACGGTGCGCAGATCACCGCGCCGGTGGATCAGGAGATCATCAATGAGGTCAACAGGATCACCGACCCCTCTCAGGTGATGTTCGAGAAGAAAGAGCATTGCGGAGAGGTTGAGCTGATGGGCAAGGAGATGGATGACGCTTACCTTTCTGACATCATTTCACTGACCCTCAGCCCTGAGGCTCGTGAGAAGCATAAGGACTTGAAGATCGTTTACACTCCGCTTCACGGAGCAGGAGTCCGCATTGTGCCAGAGGCTCTGAAACGCCTTGGTTTCGAGAATGTTATCCACGTGCCTGATCAGGACATTAGTGACGGGGACTTCCCGACAGTTGTATCCCCGAATCCGGAGGAGCCGGCCGCTATGAAGATGGCTCTTGAGATGGCCGACAAGAAAGGCGCGGACATCGTGATGGCCTCTGACCCTGACGCTGACCGCCTTGGAATCGCAGTTCGTGACAACGAAGGCAAGATGGTCCAGCTGAACGGCAACCAGACAGGATCCATCCTGACATATTACATCCTCACCCGCTGGAAGGAACTCGGCAAGCTGGATTCCACGAAGTACATCGCCAAGACCATCGTGACGACTGAGCTGATCGCCGAGATCGGCCGTAGTTTCGGAGTGAAGTGCTACGATGTGCTGACCGGATTCAAGTACATTGAGGAGATCGTGCGCGAGAACGAGGGCAAGGGCGAGTTCATCTGCGGCGGTGAGGAAAGCTACGGCTTCAATGTCGGTGAGTTCGTGCGCGACAAGGACGCTCCGGTAGCCTGCATAATGGTTGCCGAGTGCGCCGCCTGGGCCGCCGAGCAGGGCCTGACCCTCTATCAGCTGCTCCAAAGGATATATTCTGAATATGGCTACCGCAAGGAGTCGCTGGTGTCTTTGGTCCGCAAGGGCAAGAGCGGAGCCGAGGAGATCCAGAAGATTATGGCAGACCTGAGGCAGAACCCACCTGCTGAGATTGTCGGCTCTAAGGTTATCAAGGTCATCGACTACAACGAGCCGGAGAAGACCGGACTCCAGAAGTCCAATGTCCTCCAGTTCTTCAACGAGGATGGCGACATCGTTTCCGTCCGTCCTTCCGGAACCGAACCGAAGATCAAGTTCTACTTCGGGGCCAAGGGGCCGGACGCTGATGCAAAACTTAAGGCTCTTGAGGCTCAGTTCATCAGTTAGGCGACTTTTTTGGCGATAGGCCAGCCCGGTCACTGAGCGTGCCAGAATGAGACCTTGAAAAGTCGTGGCACCTATTGTCTTGATAATGGTGTGAATAGATGTTTACCTATAGTGGAAATGAATCATAGGTGATAACGTAAAGATTTTATGCTCAATAATTTATCTGCCACGGGGAAATTCACTATCCGTGATGCCCGGCCGTCAGACGGCGAGTTCATCGCAAGAAATGTCCTTGCGGCGATGGGGTATGAGGTTTTCAATGTGGATGCCGACTCTGCGATCGAGTTCGGCTCCACATCTTTGAATGTCCAGGGTGCCGTCAAGCTCGTCGGAGAGATTTGCGCCAGACCCGACACGTTATATTCATACGCCAGAACGAGGATCGCATGCGTGGAAGGCAATGCAGTGGGATCGCTGACGGCATATTCAGGAGATGACTATCTGTCGCTGCGCGAGCTGACATGGGGACTCCTGAACGCTGCTTTTGAGAATATTGCCGCAGAAGATTCAACTTCTGATTCTGCCGATGGTTCAGGCAGGTTGACTGATCGGGCGGAATTATCTTCAAATGCCGTTGATAGCACTGAAACACAAGCGATTGGCAAGCAGTTTTCTGACGAAAATTCCTCCGATGCTCTTTCAATGGAGCCGGAGTGTCTGCCCGGCGAGTTCTATCTCGACAGTATGGCTGTACTCCCCGAGTTCCGCCGGATGGCCTTTGAATATGCCGGCGCGACCGACCGCATAGGCCATCTGCTGATGCTTGACGGCATCGAGGAGGGCCGCAGGAAAGGCTTTCCACGCATCAGCCTGATTGTTGACAAGTCCAAGCCCCGCCTCTTCACCTACTATTCCGCCCTTGGCTTCCGTCCCGACGGAGAGATCCTCTTTTTCGGCCATCTTTACGACCGGATGATCAAGGACCTGGACTGAGAAATGAATGGTGGTTGGCAATTGTTGATTGCCGGAGGGGGAAATCCTATTGATTGATTGGAGGGGTGGAGTCCTATTGATTGATTATGAGGAAATTGTGGAATCCTGCCCTCTCAAATTAGAGGGTAGGATTTTGTAATTAGCTTATAATGAGATATTTGGCGATCGCACCTTGGGTGCGGGAACAAAAAGCGGGAAGCCCTAATCAGAACTTCCCGCTTTCGGAGCCACTCATCAGGCTCGAACTGACGACCTGCGCGTTACGAATGCGCTGCTCTACCGACTGAGCTAAAGTGGCTTGCTGCATTTCTCATGGAAATGGACTGCAAAGATAAGTAAAATTTTTTAACTTTGCACTATGTATTCAGACATTATCATCATCGGAGGCGGGGCGGCTGGGCTTATGGCCGCTTACGGTGCCGTCAAGGCGCTTCCGCTCGGCAGTTCAGCGCGTGTCACGGTTTTGGAGAAGATGCCACGTCCGGGCAGGAAGATCCTGTTTACGGGAAAGGGACGGTGCAACTTCACGAACCTCAAGGACTGGAACGAATTCTCACAGCATATACGCACGAATCCTAATTTCGTGAAACCGGCGTTCTACAACTTCACACCGGAGAACACTATTGATTTCCTTGAGAGAAACGGGCTTGAGACCGTTGTCGAGAGAGGTGACCGTGCGTTCCCATATTCACACAGAGCCTCGGATGTACTTGACACCATCGTTGAGGTTGTGCTGCGCCACGGAGTGACGCTGCTGACTGACAGGGAGGTGACGGACATTCTGCCGGGATTCTCGATCCGATGCGCTGATGGCGAGACATTTGAATGCTCGAAACTGATCATCGCGACCGGGGGGCTTTCCTATCCGGGAACCGGCTCGACAGGTGACGGCTACAAATGGGCGAAGTTCTTCGGGCATAATGTCACTCCGTGCTTTCCGTCGTTGACCGCCCTTGTTCCAAAGGGTTACAAGATCATCGACAGGCCGGAGACGGACTTGAAGGGACATATTCATAGAGAGACTCCGATGACTGGAAGCGGCGAGGCTCTGAAAGGGGCGAAGCTGAAGAATGTCAACCTTACCGTGACTTTTGACGGCTCGAAGTCCGAGTCTGAGTTCGGCGACGTGGACTTCACTGATGGCGGAATCGAGGGACCGATCGGGTTTCAGGTCAGCCGTAAGTGTGTGAAGGCCTTGATGAACGGCGGCAAGGTGGCGTTCTCGCTTGACCTGAAGCCGGGCGTGTCGTTGGATGAGTTGACCGGGCGCATCAAGGCTCTTTGGCAAGAGATCAAGAATGATCCCCGGACCCGCCAATGGAAGGATGGCCGTGGCCTGAACGGCAAGGAAATGTACCGGATCCTGCTCGGCAAGCTGATGCCGTGGGAACTTATCCCGGGTTTCCAGGCTTGGAATCCGGACATAATGAAGATTGATCTTAAGAAGTCTGAATATGCGGACGGACGTTCCGACAGGCTCAGCGCCCGGTCGGCCAGCTACCGCTCGCAAAGCTGGTCAAAAGGACCTAATCATCGCTTCAGCCGCCAGCCGAGGCGTTACTACGACATCGATCTTGACCTTTTGGCCAAAACATTGAAAGACTGGAAGTTTGAGATCATCGGATTCGTGGGCTACGAACGTTGCGTCATCACGGCCGGAGGAATATCCACGGACGAGGTGATGCCGAAGACGATGGAATCCCGCGTCAAACCAGGCCTCTACCTTTGCGGCGAGGTTCTCGATATGGACTGCGATACCGGCGGCTACAATCTCCAGTGCGCCTTCTCCACCGGCTACCTTGCCGGCGAGTCAGCGGCCAAGTCTCTGAATATTCCAGGACAGTATTAGGCTAATAAACCCCGGAGCCGAGCATCTCGTCATCGGCTGAGTACCAGGCGGCGAACTGGCCGTCGGAAATGCCGCGTTGCGGGATGTCGAAGAGGATGAATATGCCGTTCGGCCTCTTGATCAGGAACGCGTCCTGAAGTGGTTGGCGGTAACGGATGCGGACCCGGTAGCGGCGGATTTCGCCGTCTGCCATCGCAAGGTCTGTCCTGATCCAATGAATATCTTGGGACGCGATCCGTAAACAACTGCGTGACAACCCCTTGTGAGTGTGCCCCTCGCCGACGTATATGATGTTTCGTGGAACATCCGTGGCAATCACAAAGATGGAGTCCTTATGTCCTCCGATGTTGAGACCTTTGCGTTGCCCGATCGTGTAGAACTGCGCCCCGTCGTGCCGTCCGACAATCTTTCCGAACGGATTCTCCTTGTATCGTGTCTTCTTGATGTGCTTTTTCCCAGCCCGGTAGGTCTCCGTCTCGAACTTGATGTCATCGTACCGTATCGGTTCTGACAACCTCATCAGTTCCTCATCGCTTAACCTGGCGATTTTTTCCACATCGAAGTCATTCCGGTGCGATAACCCTCCGGTTGGAGTGGATGTGGTTCCGCACCCGTGGCCGCCCGTGGCCTCGTGAACGGGTGGCTCGCCGCAGGCGAGACGGGATGGAGCGCGAAGCGCGGAAGGTGCGGGGCCACTTTCACTCCAACCGGCCTTTCCTGTAGATTTGGCCACTTCGACAGGCTCAGTGGCCGGACTGTTACTGTCAGTGACCCGGCGGTTGTTGAACGACTTCCCGCCGGAATCCTCGGAGGTATATTCAGTGATCATCATCGGCTCGCCTGGAGTCTTGAGGAGCGAGGCGAGGGTGTCGTGGATGAACCGATATTGCTCGCTTTGAGCGTAGTAGGCATCGAAAACCTCCACCACATCGCCCTTGGCCGGCTTGAGTTTCTGCTGAAGGAATGTCGGGAGATCCACCTTCCCGACGAAGCATATTCCCTGGGAATCTTTCTTGTCGGCGGAAGGAAGATCCGCCAGATGAGCTATCTGGCGCACCTCAGGCTTGGTAAGGTGGCCGATAGGGAAGAGCGCCTTGCCGAGCTGCTCCTGCGTGAGCTGGCAGAGGAAGTAGCTCTGGTCCTTGTTCGGGTCCACGCCTTCTAGAATCCTCCATTGAGGCACCCCCTCAATCACAACCTGCTTCCCGTCAGCGTCCAACAGTGGAGCCCGGCGGCAATAATGCCCTGTCGCGACCATATCCGCACCCAGCTTCCGGGCGGCCTTGAGGAAAGCGTCGAACTTGATCTCGCGGTTGCAGAGAACATCCGGGTTTGGGGTGCGGCCGGCGGAATATTCATTGAACATATAGTCCACCACCCGCTGGCGGTACTCCTTGGAAAGGTCCACGAAGTAGAAAGGGATGCCGATCTTGCGGGCGACCAATTCCGCCACGAAACGGTCCTCCTCCCATTCACAGTCGCCGTGCAGCGTCGCGTCCGCGTCGTGCCAGTTCTGCATAAACATAGCGAACACGTCATACCCCTGCTGCTTCAACAGCAGAGCGGCGACACTGGAGTCAACACCTCCCGAAAGACCAACGCAGATTTTCATAACTTACTTTTTCTCTCGCTTATAGGCGATTACGTCCTATTAAATGTATCTTACGTTCCAAGTGACTGCCCACTGAAAATCACTTTACGTTACCCCAACCCTAAATCCCTTCCCTCGGGGAAGGGACTTGCTTTCACCGCAGGCGGTGAAGAGGCTTCGTGCGATAAGGGCCTACAAATTTACTCAAATGCTTGAATATGCACAATTTTTGCTAACTTTGAAAACTTGTGTATAAAGACCACTGAATATGAAGGCAGTAAAACTGGACATCAACTATACTGAATATTCCTCCATCGATGAGATGGAACCTCAAGACATCGAACTCGTGAAGGCTGCCATCGAGGCGCAGAAGGGTTCCTACGCCCCATATTCCACATTCAATGTCGGTGCCGCGCTTCGGCTGGAAGACGGAACGATAGTGAAAGGGGCCAATCAGGAGAACGCCGCCTATCCTTCCGGACTTTGCGCCGAGAGGACAGCAATGTTCGCCGCCAGCGCCAACAATCCGGGCAAGGCTATGCTTTCCCTCGCCATTGTAGGAGGCTTCAACGGCACACTGAGCGACACCCCTTGCTCACCATGCGGTGCCTGCCGTCAGGTGATGGCCGAGTACCAGACTTTGGCCGGCCGTCCGATGAGCATAATAATGTATGGAACGAAAAAAACGTGGAAATTTGACAAAGTTGACGACATACTGCCGTTCATTTTTGACAGTTTCAACGAAAAGTAGTATATTTGCAGTCAGGGAAAGTCGTACACGACCAGCTCCCTCTGAATTCCCCCAGGGTCGGAAGGCAGCAAGGGTAGGAGGTCGTAGCGGTGCGATGTACTAAGCTTTCCCTTTTTTTTATTTTATATAATACAGTCAAAGCGAAAGTACCAATAAAAGCAATCCCATTTTGAATGTAATATGACACTTAATTGTCTTGCCAATGATTGGAAGAAAGACGAATATCGTTATTCTCTTGAGTTATCCAAGTCGAAAACGCCCCAAAATACCATCTTGGTCGTAGGGGTTAATCCTGGAGGTCAAACAGATCCCGAAGAACAATATTTTGGTTCGACCATTCGTCGTGTGTGCAAACTCGTAATTAACAATGGAGAAGGTAACACGACATATGATAGCGTATTGTTCGTAAATCTGACTCCTGTAATCGCAAAAGCCCCATCTAGTTTGAAGGATACAGCTAGTATAGAGCATCTTCCTAAGGACAATATCAATAATTGGTAGACATATAAAAAGGGACTGTTGACTTACTTTCATAATTGGTAGTTATAGCCTGTTGAATATCTTCTTCCATATCGAACCAACGTCCGGACGACTGCGGGCAGAAACAAACTCACTGAGGTAACTGCGTTTGTTAATGTTAAGATTTTACAAAAAGCTTTCAGCCACACAACGTACCTATGCCCACAGATGCCAGACCGGACTGAAAAATCAAGGTCAAAGGCACAAGATTTTCACGACAATGAGCCTTCTATATGCTTATAAAAGGCTTTGGGCTGAATGAGTTTCGTAAATTCGCAACGAAATCGACAAGAGGAAACATTCCTGATCAGCGTCGGGTGTAGAAAGCTATTGCATTGAAGTGTTATTAAGTCACAATTGCTTAAGCATAAACACTATAAGGCAAAAGTTGGTCAACTCCGATAGAGAGCATCGCTATAAGCGTCCATCATATCTTCGACTGTCCAACGACGGTATTTATTTGGAAGGCATCGGAACATAAAAAACGCGATATTCATTTAATTTTTTCATCACTACGCAAAAAGGTTGCGTACTTCGCGTATAATTTTGCATCCGCAATCCGAAAGGAATCGCATCGATGTACTGAGCTGACGGGCTCATCGTCATAAGACTTTTCACGCCGCGGTTTAGCAGCTTCATTACCTGCCAAGGTCAAAATGCCTGCTTACTACGATCAATGGTTACTGCTGGTTCGAGTCCAGCCCGCGGCACAACTTTATGAGGACCAAGGATGGCTTACTTCCTGATTCTTTCATCTTAATTCCATAGCGGAATTAAGAGACTTCATCAGCTATTCAATTTCCTCATATTAATATTAGATCCGGTAGCCCTGCTACCAACAAGGTCAAAGAGAAGCTTACTTCTATGGCATCAGACACTTATTGCCTGGCTAACAACCAGGAGGACAGCTTCTCAATTACCTTTTTAATTTATTATGGCTATGAATAAGACCTTGACAAAAGTCGCTTTGCGCTATCATGCGGTGTTCCTCGACATCAACCGCGAGGACATCAACAAGAATTCCGAGGCTACAATTCCAGTGATGGCGTTCGTGGCGCGATTGAAGGAGAACGGTTTCAGTGTGAGCGAGGAACTGCTCCACGCACTTAACGCGGTTTCCGCGGATACGCTCGCGGAAATCACCGAGTGCATCAATGATGTGATGGGAGTCAATCTGAACTGGGCCTCTCTTGTCAAGGGGTGGGACGTACCCACAGGAGAATCTCGCGCGGATCACCTTCTCACCTGGATCACAAATATTTTTGGAGGGAAAGCGGCAGGATTCAAGGGAACAACCCTGAAATGTGGCCACTTTATACCAAACGGAACATTCCCGTTAGAGCGTTACAATGGCTGTCCATTCTGCGGGACACCGTTCGAGACAGCGGACTTTGTTTATAAAGGTCAGGGCAGCAAGTTGAAAGAACTCAGGCTGTTTACAGATGCTGACATTAGAAATGTCTTTGCCTCCCTTCTGTCTTCCGCAACTCCGTTGGATGCGACGCAGAGCGATTCCCTGAAGTCGCTTCTGGGCCAGTACCCTCTACCTACAGACGCAAACATTTCAATGAAGGAAACCGCTATGCTTGTCACCAAGACTTTGGTGGAGCAGGGAAAAGCGGATGAGGCTTCCGCGTTTCTGAAGACCCCTGCTGACATCCTTCGTTATCTTTGGTATGAGAAGACCGGACATATTCAGATCATCGAGCCGAAGACCCTTGTAGCCCATGCCCGAAAGATGTACTATCATATGTGGGGACCGCTTGACAAGGGTAAGGACGCAGCCAAGGATATGAAGCTGAAACTGATGCTTAAATATGATCGCAAGGCCTGTCTCCGCGTAGCCAAATGGATGAACGCCATTCCAATGACAGCAATGCATGCGGCTGAGAATATGAATCCGAAACGCGGTATGTGGGTACGTATGATCCGTGCCCTCCGTCTGGGTGAATACTCCCGCAAGAAGGGTATGGAACATCTTGCCGACATCCTTGACGTATTCTACAAACAGGAATATTCCACTTGGCAGGGTCGTGTTGACAAGGCGCGTTCCGAGAATGACGCCAACAAGACTCTTGAATTACTCAAGGAGCGACCTGGCTTATTTGCCCGTTGCCTGTTTGCCACTATGCTTAGGTTTGGCAGCGACAAGGCATTGGCCGCTTTCAACGAAGTGGCAGACAGACTTCCGGCGCGACTGCTGCTGTCATTAGGCAATGCCGCCGAGACATATTTTGATGTTAAGGGAGCGCGTGTCGCACACCCGATCACTGGTGTTACCCACCGTATCGAGGCCAACAAGCTGCTTACCCTATACGATGAAGAGGCCAGAAAAGAGATGATCAAGGGTGTCAATGAAATCTACAAGTCCTCTATGGAACGTCGTTTCGCCTCAAAGAAAACCGAGGCGAAGTCCATATTCATTGATCCGGCCCTTTACAGAATACCAGTAAGCGTCGGCGACCGTACGTCAACCGTTCAGGACACCTCCTGCGCCTTGATGGGCACTCGCTTTCCTGTAGAGGGAGAAACCGTACGCTTGTTCCTTCAGTGGGGGAAAGGTTTGCATTCCCAGCCCCTCGATATGGATTTGAGCTGCCGGATAGCTTTGCCGGATGGGAAGACCGACTACTGCTACTTCGGAAACCTGACTTGCCCTGGAGCAAAGCACTCCGGTGATATTCGTGAGATTCCGGAAATGGTCGGCACCGCTGAATATATAGAACTTTCTCTCCCGGAATTAGAGGCGGAAGGCGCTAAGTATGTGACTTTCACTTGCAATGCCTACTCTTGCGGTTCACTAACACCCAACCTCGTCGTTGGCTGGATGGATTCTGCGTATCCAATGAAAATCTCTAAGAGAAAAGGTGTGGCGTATGATCCTTCGTGTGTCCAGCACTTGGTCCGCATCAGCGAAGGAAATTTGTCCGAGGGACTGGTGTTCGGCGTTCTTGATGTCGCGAAGCGTGAAATCGTATGGCTTGAGATGGCATTCACCTCCCAGATTATCCACAACGCTGACAGCGAATCGATTGAAGCGATCCTGCATCGACTGGAAGAGAAGATCTCGATCGGTGAGCTTCTTGATCTGAAAGCCAAAGGACAGAACCTGAGACGGGTTGAGTCCGCCGATGAGGCTGATGAAATCTACACTTATGAATGGGCGTTGAATCCGGCTGAGGTAAGCGAGCTGCTTAACGGGTAGAAAAAATGGAATATAACCACCAATATATTCTTTACTCAGTATTGGGAAAATTTCCGTAATTTCGTGCCTGATATGGAAAAGTACGAAAGCGCTATTTTTGAAGGGCTGAACGCTGAGCAGAAGAAGGCGGTCGGCAGTGTGGACGGACCGGTGCTGATTGTGGCTGGTGCGGGATCTGGTAAGACAAGGGTGTTGACGAGCAGGATCGCCTACATTCTGGAGAGGGGGTGCGATCCGGCACGGATTATGGCCCTGACCTTCACGAAGAAGGCCGCCACGGAGATGAAGGAAAGGATCGCCGTGATGGTCGGAGATCGGAAGGCCAGAAGGCTCTTTATGGGAACCTTCCACTCCATATTCATAAGATTTCTAAGGGAATATGCCGCCTTGCTGGGCTACCCTTCCACTTTCACCATCTACGACACCAGCGATTCGGTGAGCGGCATAAAGGCCTGCATAAAGGAGCTTGGGCTGGACGAAAAGGTTTACAAGCCGAAGGATGTGCTGTCAAGAATATCAATGGCCAAGAACAACCTCATCACAGCCACCGCCTACCGGAACAACCAGCAGGCGATCATCAACGACACGCACGCCCGGAAGCCAAGAATATGCGACATCTACTCCCGCTACGCCGAGAAGTGCAAGAACTCGGGGGTGATGGACTTCGATGACATATTACTGAATATGAATATATTGCTTCGGGATTTTCCCGAGGCCAAGGAGGCGATCGCGTCCCGGTTCGACTACTATCTTGTGGATGAGTACCAGGACACGAACTTCGCCCAGTATCTGATCCTGAAGAAGTTGACGAAGAAGCACCGCAACCTCTGCGTTGTGGGTGACGACTCGCAGTCCATCTACGCTTTCCGAGGAGCGAAGATCGAGAATATTCTTAATTTCAAGAAAGATTACCCAGAGTGCAAGATATTCCGCCTGGAGAGGAATTACCGCTCGACGGCGAACATCGTGAACGCCGCCAACTCATTGATAGCCAAGAACGAGAATAGGATTCCAAAAACCTGTGTCGCCGTTGGTGAGGAGGGCGAGAAGATCCGCCTTCTGAAGAGCTGGTCCGAGCAGGACGAGGCAATCACCATCGCCTCGGAGATTGTGGAAAGGATGCAGTCCGACCACGCCAAGTACCAGGATTTCGCGATCCTTTACAGAACCAATTCCCAGTCAAGAGCCTTGGAGGAGGCTTTGAGGAAGAGAAACCTGCCGTATATGATCTACTCCGGCAACTCGTTCTTCGACAGGGCCGAGGTCAAGGATATGATGGCGTACCTGAAGCTGGTCGTGAATGTCAACGATGACGAGTCGTTCAAGAGGATTGTGAACACTCCGGCAAGAGGAATCGGTGACACATCGCTCAACGCATTGGCAGCTATGGCGTTCGACCTGAAATGCTCGCTGTTCAAGGCGGCATATTCAGAGAAGTTCGCGGACTACGGTCTCAAGCCGGCGGCCGTGGCGAAGATACGCTCTTTCTGTGAGATGATCAACGGGTTCGCCGCCAAAGAGGCCACCACCAACGCTGACGAGTTGGCTCTCGGGATTTCCAACGCCTGCGGGCTGTACGCATTCTTTAAGAACGACCCGTCGATCGAGGCTCAGTCAAGGGCTTCCAATGTCGAGGAACTCATCAACAGCGTCACCCATTTCATTGAGGAGCAGAGGGAAAGCTATTTCCGCGACCTTCTGGCGGAAGGTGAGGCCGAGGATGATTCCGAGGTTGAATATCCTGTTTTCACTTTGGGGGCGTTCCTGGAGAATATTTCCCTGCTGTCCAACGTGGATGTCGAGGACGAGGAGGACACGAACAACAAGATAGCCCTGATGACCGTGCACTCAGCGAAAGGTCTGGAGTTTCCGTACGTTTTCGTGGCCGGTTTGGAGGAGAACATATTCCCGTCTGGCGGGATGCTTATTTCTCCCGCCGAGATAGAGGAGGAGCGTCGTCTGTTCTATGTGGCCATCACAAGGGCGAAGAAGGCCGTCTGCCTTTCGTTCGCCAACACCAGGATGCGCAACGGCAAGCACGAGTCCAATTCCCCGAGCCGTTTCATCAAGGAGATCGACACCAAATACATCGCCAACCCTCTTAGGAACGATAATTTCTCGGATGATGATTCTCTGGATTTCGAGGATTTCGGTGGGTTCGGCTCACGAGGATTCGGTTCCAGGAATGGCTCCGGAAGCGGCTCCGGGCGTTTTCCGGGTGGTTCATACGGTTCCGGACGCTCTTCTGGTGCTTATGGCAACGGTTCCTCTGGCCGGTTCGGAGGTGGAAACCGTCCCGCAAACAAGTACGGAATGGGCGGCGGCAATTCCTACGGTTCTTCCGGCAGCGTCAGGTACGAGCGTAAGCCAGCCTCCGCTCCAAGGCTGTCCGACACCGCCTCCAAGATCGAGGCCTTGAGAAACCGTCCGCTGCCCCCTAAGATTTCCGACACCGATTTCGTTCCAGCCTCGATGACCGATTTCAAGGTCGGCCAACGGATCGAGCACAACCGCTTCGGCCAAGGCAAGATCCTTGAGATCACCGGTAACGCTCCCGACCTCAAGGCCAAGATCACATTCGACCACTACGGCGAGAAACTTCTCCTGCTCAAGTACGCCAAGATGCGTGTTTTGTAAGTTAAATCCACACATACAGTCAAGATTTTACAGAACGCAACTGCCTGACACGACAACTGCAATATGTTCAAGATGTTTTTCGGAATTGCGTGGATAATTGCTATATTTGCAAGTTGTAAAATATACGGTTGTAATTACAATCAACACTATTTATATGTCAAACATCATCGATTTGAAAAAGGGTCTGAACATTCCGATCAGCGGAGTGGCGGCCCTAGAAGCAAAGAAGACGATCGTGCCTGACACAGTTGCCATTAAACCGACGGATTTCAAGGGGTTCTCCCCGAGACTTCTCGTGAAGGAAGGTGACAAGGTTCTGGCAGGATCCCCTGTTTTGGCAGACAAACAGCACCAGGACATTCTCCTGACCTCTCCGGTGAGCGGAACGGTTCAGGGAATCGTCAGGGGAGAGAAGAGGAAACTCCTCGCTGTGCTCGTGAAGGCTGACGGCGCCAATGAGGCCGTCGATTTCGGAGCCAAGAATCCTTCCGGTCTGAAGGCCGAGGAGGTGAAGGACATCCTTCTCAAGAGCGGTCTGTGGCCATTCATCATTCAGAGGCCTTATGGAATCATCGCCGATCCGGCTTTGACACCTAAGGCTATTTTCGTGTCCGCATTCTCGACGGCTCCTCTTGCGGCTGACGCTGAGTTCGCCTTCAAGGATGAGGTCGCCGCCATCCAGGCAGGTGTGACGGCTGTGTCAAAGCTCGCCAAGGTTCACGTCTGCGTGAACAGCGATGCTTCGGCTTTCGCCAAACTCACCGACGCGACTGTCCACACGGTCAACGGAAAGAAGCATCCGGCCGGAAATGTTGGTGTGCAGATCAGCCACATCTCTCCTATAAAGAAAGGTGAGACCGTCTGGACTCTGTCCCTGCTCGCTCTCGCGGCCATCGGCAAGCTCTTCAAGACCGGCAGGATCGACCTTACCCGCAAGGTGGCCGTCACCGGACCGGTTGTCAAGGACGCTTCTTATGTCGTTACCCTTCCGGGAATGCCGATCAAGGCTCTCAAGGGATTCTATGACAATAGTGTGGAGACCCGTTTCATCAGCGGAGACGTGCTTTCCGGCGAGAATGTCGGCGAGGACGGTTACCTCGGATTCTTCGACAATCAGGTCTCTCTGATCAAGGAAGGCCGTGAAAGGGAAGTGCTCGGATGGGCGAAACCGTTCAGGTTCAATCAGTTCAGCTCTTCTATGACTTACTTCTCCTGGCTTCTGCCTAAGAAGAAGTACAATATGGACACCAACACCCACGGCGGCGTGCGCGCGTTCGTGGTTTCGGATGTATATTCAAAGGTTCTCCCTATGGATCTGTTCCCTGTCTATCTGATCAAGGCCTGCCTTGCCGGAGACATCGAGAAGATGGAGCAGTTCGGTATCTATGAGGTTCTTCCTGAGGACTTCGCCCTGTGCGAGTTCGTGGATCCTTCAAAGAACGACATCCAGGCTATCATCGCCAAGGGAATCGACCTTATGATAAAGGAAATGGCTTAAAGGATTATCGCTATGGAAGAAAACACAGTAAAACCAGGCCTTTTCGAGAAAGGCGGTAAGTTGGGGTGGCTGCATTCTACCTGGGATGCCTTTGACACCTTCCTCCGCGTCCCTGCGACCGTGACAGCCAAAGGCGCTCACGTCAGGGATGCCGTTGACATCAAGAGAATTATGATCATCGTCGTGCTGGCTGTTGTTCCTGCCGCTCTGTTCGGTATGTGGAATGTCGGCTACCAGCACAATCTCGCGGTCGGAGACCTTCCGGGATTCTGGAACCAGTTCTTCTGGGGACTTCTGAAGGTTCTCCCTCTCTACCTTGTCTCCTACATCGTAGGTCTCGGCATCGAGTTCGCCTCAGCCCAGATCAAGGGCGAGGAGGTGAATGAGGGTTACCTCGTTTCCGGTATGCTTATTCCGCTGATCGTCCCTGTGGACGTTCCGCTTTGGATGCTTGCCATCGCGGTGGCTTTCGCGGTAATATTCGGTAAGGAAGTGTTCGGCGGTACGGGAATGAACTTCCTGAACCCGGCTCTCCTCTGCCGCGCCTTCCTGTTCTTCTCCTACCCGAGCGCAATGTCGGGATCAGAGGTCTGGGTAGCGCATCGCTGCGGAGCTGACGCCATCTCTGGCGCCACACCTCTTTCTTATCTTACAGAGGGACAGGGTGCCCTTGAGGCCATCAACAATGCCGGCTACAGCTTCTGGAATATGTTCTCCGGAATCATCCCTGGCTCTGTCGGCGAGACTTCCGTGATCGCTATCCTCATCGGTGCCGTCATCCTCATCTGGACCGGTGTCGCAAGCTGGAAGATCATGGTTTCATCCGTGGCTGGCGCCCTTCTCGTAGGCTGGCTCGGCAATGTCGGTGGAGTGACTGACGTTCCTGCTTACTATCAGCTTGTTATGGGTGGTTTCGCTTTCGGTACTGTCTTCATGGCCACCGACCCTGTCACCTCAGCCCAGACAGAGACCGGCAAGTGGATCTACGGATTCCTCATCGGCGCTCTCTGCGTGGTTGTCAGACTCTTCAACCCAGGCTACGCCGAGGGTATGATGCTGGCCATCCTCCTTATGAACACCTTCGCTCCGCTGATCGACCACTATGTGACATCAGCCGCTACGGGCAGAAGAGCAAAAAAGGTTACAATCGCTTAATTTTCAAGGAATATGAATACTAACGGTAACGCATACACAGTAATCTACACGACGATTGTCGTGGCCCTTGTCGCAGCGATTCTCGCCTTTGTGGCTATGACGCTCAAACCAAAGCAGGACGCCAACATCAAGGCCGAGACCATCAGCCAGATGCTGACTGCCGCACAGTTCTACACAAAGGACGAGTGCAGCGCTATGGGTAACGACAAGGTTCTGGAAGCATATTCACAGAACATCAAGGAGGCCTACACCATCAACCTGAAAGGCGAGAAGGTCCGTGACCTCAATACAGAGGTCAAGAGCATCGAGCTTCAGGATGGTCTCAAGGCTCAGAACAAGAACATCAAGGACGGAAAGGGTGCGGATCTTCCTGTCTATGTCTTCGGCAAGGACGGCAAGACCGTGACTGTCATTCCTGTCTTCGGAGCTGGTCTTTGGGGAGCCATCTGGGGCTATATCGCTCTGGATGAGGATCTTCAGACCATCGTTGGCGCTTATTTCGACCACGATAGCGAGACCCCTGGCCTCGGTGCGAAGATCAAGGACGATCCTGACTTCAGGGCTGAGTTCATCGGCAAGAAGGTCAATCTGGTCTCAGAGCCAGCGTTCGGAATCGTAAAGACAGGCACGGTCGCTGAATCTGAATATTCAGTTGATGCCATCACTGGCGCCACGATGACCTGCAAGGGACTCGGTGAGGCTATGGCTGTGTGGTTCAAGGCCTACACTCCGTTCCTTTCTTCCGCCGCTCCAGCCAGACAGTGCTGCTCCGGTGACGGTCAGGAGTGCGAAGGCTCCAAGTCTTGCTGCTCCGGCGACGGTCATTGTGACGGTGCCGCCGAGTGTGACGGCCATTGCCAAGACTCTACTGTAACAGAATAAAATGGAGGAAGTAATATGAATAAAGAACTCAAAGAAACGATTCTTAACCCGATCTTCAAGGGCAACCCTATCACTGTCCTTGTGCTGGGTATCTGCTCCTCCCTCGCTGTAACTGTCGAGCTCAAGGGAGCGTTCGTCATGGCTCTTTCCGTGATCGCGGTGACAGGACTCTCCAGTCTTGTCCTCTCGATTCTGAGAAACACAATCCCTAACCGCGTGCGCATCATCGTGCAGCTGGTTGTGGTGGCCATGATGGTTATTCTTGTCGATCAGTTCCTCAAGGCCTATGCCTACGGAATCGACAAGCAACTGTCAGTCTACATCGGTCTGATCATCACCAACTGTATCGTCATGGGACGTATCGAGGCGTTCGCCCTTGGCAACAAGCCGCTTCCGTCCCTTCTTGACGGACTCGCCAACGGTGTGGGCTACGGCCTCATCCTCGTTGTGGTGGCTTTCTTCCGTGAACTCTTCGGCTCTGGCACCCTGCTCGGATTCAGAATCATCCCTGAAAGCTTCTATGCGGCAGGTTATGTCAACAACGGTCTCGTGATCCTCCCTCCGATGGCGCTGATTCTCATCGGCTGCATCATCTGGATCCAGAGAAGCATTCAGAAGGACCTTCAGGAAAAATAACGACAAAGACAAGTACTGATTATGGAATATTTAAGCTTATTCGTAAAGTCAATATTCGTTGACAATATGATTTTCGCGTACTTCCTCGGTATGTGCTCATACCTGGCGGTATCGAAAAATGTGAAGACAGCTTCCGGTCTTGGTGTCGCTGTTATTTTCGTCCTTCTTGTGACATTGCCGATCAACTATCTTCTGAACAAGTACGTCCTGGCGCCTGACGCATTGATAAAAGGTGTGGATCTGAGTTTCCTCAGCTTCATCATATTCATCGCCGTCATCGCCGCGTTCACGCAGCTTGTCGAGATGATCGTGGAGAAATTCGCTCCGACCTTGTATTCGTCATTGGGTATCTTCCTGCCTTTGATCGCCGTGAACTGCGCCATCCTTGGTGGCTCGCTCTTCATGCAGAACAAGGAATTCGTGAATGTCGGTGAGGCTTCGGTTTACGCTCTTGGTTCCGGCATCGGCTGGTTCCTCGCCATCGTGACCCTCGCCGCGATCAGGGAGAAGATGTCCTACTCGAAGGTTCCTGCCGGACTCAGAGGCATCGGTATCACATTCATCACCGTTGGTCTGATGGCTATGGCCTTTATGACCTTTATGGGATTGACAATCTAATTAGGAGGCAGAGAATATGTTTTCAACAGTAATTTCAGCTATCATCACAATTGTGGTTGTGACCGTGGTTCTGGTCGCTCTGCTTCTGTATGTGAAGATCAAACTTACTCCGGACGGCACTGTCAAGATCGACATCAACGACGGAAAGAAGGTTCTTGACGTTCCTCAGGGAAGCGACCTTCTGCACACTCTCGCCGACCAGAAGATTTTCCTTCCTTCCGCTTGCGGTGGAAAGGCGAACTGCGGTCAGTGCAAGGTTCAGGTGCTTGAAGGCGGCGGAACCATCCTTCCTACCGAGACCGGCTTCTTCAGCCGCAAGCAGATCAAGGACGGCTACAGGCTCGGTTGCCAGGTAAAGGTAAAGGAGAACATCAAGATCCAGGTTCCTGAGTCAACGCTCAGCGTTCAGAAACTTGAGTGCGAGGTCATCTCCAACAAGAACGTGGCCACCTTCATCAAGGAGTTCACGGTTAAACTTCCTGAGGGAGTTCATCTTGACTTCAAGTCCGGTGAGTACATCCAGATCGACATCCCTGCCTACGACCTTGATTTCTCGACGATTGATGTCGATGACATCTACAAGGCCGACTGGGAGAAGTACGGTTTCTTCGGCATCAAAGCCAAGAACGAGGTGCCTACTGTCAGGGCTTACTCCATGGCCTCTTATCCTGCCGAGGGTGACATCATCAAGTTGAATGTCCGTATCGCGACTCCTCCGTTTGACAGGAGCCAGCCTAAGGGCGTTTTCAAGATGCTGCCTGTTCCTCCGGGAGTCGGTTCATCCTATGTCTTCACCCGCAAGCCGGGCGACAAGGTTTGGATCTCAGGTCCGTTCGGCGAGTTCCTTCTTCCGAAAAATGATCCTGATTCTCAGGAATATATCTTCGTGGGTGGTGGCGCCGGCATGGCTCCTCTCAGAAGCCACATCATGCATCTGTTCAAGACCCTCAAGACCAGGAAGGAGGTTCATTTCTTCTACGGTGCCCGCAGTCTTGTCGAGGCATTCTACCTTGAGGACTACGCCGAGATCGAGAAGGAGTTCCCTAACTTCCACTTCCATCTGGCCCTTGACCGTCCTGATCCGGCAGCTGACGCCGCTGGAGTCAAGTACACGGCAGGTTTCGTTCACAATGTGATGTACGAGACCTATCTCAAGGACCACGACACTCCGGAGGACATCAAGTACTTTATGTGCGGACCTCCTATGATGGTCGCTTCCGTCAACAAACTGCTTGACAGCCTTGGAGTGCAGCCTGAGAGCATTCTGTACGATAACTTCTCGTAATCGAGACGTGATATTTATTGAAGACTCAAGATAGAAGTGCAACACCGGCGG
>OLGM01000417.1_pt1 | contig 28217 bp, 35 predicted proteins | sample 1606001 | NCBI WGS metagenome assembly OLGM01 (sample SAMN03283294) | human gut metagenome | biome: human-associated habitat; material: feces | host: Homo sapiens | place: Peru | collected 2012
GTTGCGGAGACGTTCACGCTCTATCTCTGCCTTTGAACGGAATGGAACAATTTCCGGTGCTGGCATATCCTTTTCCACGTAGAGGGCAATGGCTCGCGCCATGACACGGTCATCATGCTTTCCAGCTATGGCTCCATAGCAGTCGTTCTGCTTGTAATAGAGGAAATAGGTACATTCGTCTATTGCCGCAAGTTCTCGTTCCATATAGCCACCATCACGGATGATGCGGGCCATGGTCTTCACTACTGCCACCTTGGTTGCCTTGTTGGTATTGAATCCCCATTTCATTTCGATATTCTTCACCTTTTTCAGTTTGGACTGTGATGCACTATAGAGATTATCGTATAGAGGCAGAAGGATAGGGAAGAACAGCTCAGACTGATTACCCTCAGTATTGTTCATGCGCGAGTAGGCGGTATTGTTCTCGATGACCAGATAAGCATCATTATAGAAATGGGCTAACTGGGCACAGCGCATAGCCAACTGATCGGCATCGCAGTGGCCATGCCATTCAGCTACGATTTCCGGTACACCACCATAGATTTCATCATAGCGGTCGAGGACTACAATATCTGAGAAGTCGGAGGTTTTATGAGAACCACCAATATCGCAGGCAACGATATACCGATGTCTGACAATCTCAGAGTTGTCTGGTCCAGCCCACACCTTCAATGGTCCGCCTGAACGCTCGATGAAGCGGATATTGTCCATACAAGCATCATCGGCAGCATCATAAGAGTCACCTTCAATGTCACCCACCATGATAGGCTCAATACCCTTGCAGTCCTCTTCCATTTCCTTCAACTTGTATGGGTCGAAGACTGTAGTACCTGAGAATAGGAAGGCCTCTACATCATCAGAAGGGTATTCCTGACGCATACCGTCTAAATCATTATACTTCTTGCACTCGTTCACATACCAATGGATTCCTTCGAGCGTAGCACCCTTGATTTCCCAAAGCCACCAGAAGTAAGAGCCATGATATTGCTCATCTTCACGATTCTTGTATAACCAGATAACAAAGTCTATTTTCTCTTGCTCTGTCTTGAAAGGAAGGATATACTTCTCAATATCGAACCATGGCACGAAGTATGGAGTATAGATAGAGAGGCGTTTTCCATCCTTATCGAAAGAGTTGGCACGAACCCATTCATCATGGAACTCATTCTCACGTCCGTTTGGTGTTGACTCTCGGACGATGAATGTTAATGGCACGGTGACACGGATAGAAGAAACTGCTGCGTTGATAACCTTCTGAGGAGTCCACTCGGTAGTATTCGGGAAGAAGGCTTCCTCTGTGATATGTGCCATGGCTGCATCGGCAGAACGGCATGATTCTGGGTTACGAGCGGAACCAGTCTGTATCTTGCAATCGCGTGGTATGAGATACTTGATGTTATTCTGTGTGCTTGATGTTTTGAGTTTGCGAGGATCCTCTTTAAAAGGTATTCCAATATCATAGAACAGCCATGTAGGAATGGCATTCATCAATTTCTCGTACATATCGAACACCTGGGTGGCAGATGATGACTGGTGACCAATGATGTTACTATTCCAGTTTGTCATCCAGAATATCTGAATCCATCCCATATATACATCTGTGGCAGTAGATCCACCCCACTGGCGACATTTAAGGAGAATGATCAGGATAGAGCCTAAATCTCCATGAAGGCGTTGTCTTTCAAAATCCTTTACGAGACCAATCTGTCCATGATTGAGGAGAAAAGGTATATCTTCACCTCCATCCTTATTCTTGATTCGGGCATAGGCATAGGCGAAGAAATAGAAATCGTGCTTACAGCGCAGGCGTATGAGGTAACGGAAAACAGCATCGCGAGCCTTCTCTTGGTCGAAGTCTGGCATGTACTTATCGCAAAAGGCCTCTATGGATCCACACTTGATGATGGCGCAGAACTTCTTTTCCTTCAACATTTCCACCGGGAGCCAGAGTTTCTTTCCATTCAGAAAATCAGTGATGACGCATTCGAATCGAAGTCCAGGGGCATTCTCTCCAGTAATGGGACGATAACTAGCGAGGAGACTTTTGAGTCTTCTCTTATCTTCTGCAAGTATCTCTTTGAGCTTCTTATCAGAAATCTGCTGCTGAGGTCGAACCTTTAAGGAGGATTTTTCTACTGGCATTCGTTATATATAATATAATAATTTTAAGTGTTGAATGTTAAATGTTAAGTGTGTTGGCATGTCGGATAAATCTCTCTGCCTTAGCATAAATGAAACCTGAACAGAATAGGACTATGTGGAAGATACCAGCTATGTAAGGGAGAAGGAAACCTATAGCCATACCGAGCATCATCTGCCAGAAGTAGATGCGGTGATACCGATAATACCATTGCGCAGAGAATCCCATAAAAAATGAAATCAATACGGATGCACCCAATACAGGTAATGCCGGATAGTATATGAACGACAACAACACGGAGCAGAGCCAGGCAGCCAGTAGGCGATGGAAGCGGAACTGATGATGAACCATCAATATGCACCAGCCGTTGATACCCCAGTGTATAAAGTTGGCATGACCAAACATATAGGCGAAATGGGTGTATAATGGCGATGATGGAGACACAGCCAGCGAGGCATGAAGCGGAATGATGAAAGCCATCAGGAGGATGATGAGAAGTGTAATATATAATGTACGCATAATGGAAGTGATTTATCGAGTTATGAATGATGTTTTCTTATTGCGGAAATAATTGTTTATTTTCATCTGTATGTAGCGTGGAGCCATACCCAAATTGGGCGCAGGAAGATTCAGGCATACATACACAAGATTTTTGGTATTGTATTCCTTGTATTGATCCATTTGCCGGAGACGCAAGAAATCCTGATAGAAATCTTCAAAGAGTTTTTCTTTCTGGGCTTGGTATTTGCCGAATTTAGGCTTATCCCCCTTGATGCGTTTACATACATACCGATAGGCTGTGCTATCGGCAAGATAATAGCAAGAGGCAGGCATCTTGGCGATGTAATCGCATATCTTAGCCATGGTGGTAGGATATTCTACCATCCTCTTGGCCTTGCGAAAGAGCAGATACATTTCTTGGTCTCTTTTAAGGTAAATTTCGGATATGGAATTTAGATGTTTCATACCAACAAAATTAATTCATCAAGATGCAGAACTTAACACAAGGTTATGCGAAATTTTCCTTAATTTAGCACACAAATATTAAAAATGAATATTTATGGCAAAGGAAACTATTGATAATCAGAAAGTTAAGTCAAAGCGAGATTCTTTTAGGGAGCGTCTTGCTCAGCGTTATCCGGACTTGAATATGGACGATGATGAGGCTGTTTATGGTCAACTTTCGACCGATTACGACCAGTATGACCAGAATAAGCAGAAAATGGATGACTTCAACAAAATGTTGCAGGAGAACCCTCATGCTCCAAGTCTGGTGACAGGTCTTATGACCAAGAAAAATGCCGATGGCAGCGACTTCAATTTTATCGATTTCATTATTGATGAAATGGGGCAGGACTATATTGATGCCATCAATGGTGACGAGAAGGCTAAGGCACGCTTGAAAGCTAGCGAGAAAGAGAAACTTGAAGCCAGTGAGAAACTTGCAAATGGCAATGAGCAACTTGCTGCCAATATGAAGCTGGAAGATGCCGAACTTGACGCTGCTATTAAAGAAGCGAAATTGAAGCCTGAGTCGATTACCGATTTGATAGAATGGATTTACAAGCGTAGCGATGATGGCGAGGATCACGATGATGATGGTTTCGTATGGCGTGCAGCTCGGTATGACTTGAAAAAGGAAGACTTCTTGCGCCTCTTCCAAATTAAGGACTTCGACAAGGCTGTGGCTGATGCCGAGGAGCGAGGCTACAAGCGTGGTAAGAACGAGAAGATTGACCAGCAGAAACAACTGCATGATGGCAAGCAGGGCGGCAAGAAAAACATCAACATCGATGGTGGCGGTGGTGCACCTTCACTTCCAAGGGAAAAGAGTCGTACTGAGCAGGTGTATAGTAAGATGATTGGGATGTAGAATTAGAAATTTATAATTAATAATTTTAAATGTATAGATTATGAAACAGTTTAAGAAATGGTTTGGTTTCATGATGGCGATGCTCGTCATGATTCTTAGTGGTGGAAGTTCTTATGCGATGGCAGAAAATCCTCCTGCTGTTCCAACTGGTGAAGGTGGTGGTGGCCCGACTGGTCCTACAGATGGTCCTGGTGTTGGTGGTACTGGTCCTAAATGGGCAGCTGCTAGTCAGGAGCAGCAGGAAAAAATGGGAAATTGGGACTACTATGTAGCACATGTTAACCCGACCGTGGTAGAAATGAAATTGGAGAGTTGCCCTATCGATCAGATTCTTCGAGCTTCGAAACGAATGACTCCTGTTAACAGCAACCGCATCGAGTATTATTCCATCGGTCAGCGACCAATCAAAACCAAACTAACTGAGAAACTTGCTAAAACTACAAATGGTGGCTCAGTGACATTTAAGGTAGAAAATCCTACTGTGTTTGGTATTGGTGACATTATTATGGTTAACGACATGTTGGGTTTTGATGATAATGGTACCGACAGAAGCAAGATGATTCCTCTGCAGTTGCGAGTTACGTCTGTTGACAACGATGGTAATCCAACCTGTTATGCACTGAATGGCAAAAAGAATGCATCACGTGGTAACAGAGACATTCCTGAGGATATTGCCATTGGAACAGTAGTAATGCGACTTGGTAGAGCCGCTGGAGAAAAGGAGGTTGAAACAGGTAGTTACTATTCTATGCCTGACAAGAGCTTCCAGTATTGCCAGCGATTCATCATGCAGGTAGAGGAATCTCTTATTGACCGTATGATGAAGACCCAGGTTCAGTGGGACTTTACCAGACAGGAGAAAATGGCGATGGACGATATGCGTCAGGGTCAGGAGTTGAGTGGTCTTTTTGGCTATCGTTCTCAGTCGAATGGTGGAAAGGATGTCGGTTTGGTATACACTATGGGCGGCATCTTCTGGGAAGCTGGAAAGGATTTGCAGATAGGTCACTGGGAGCCAAAGATGCAAAGGAACGATAAAGGCGATCTTGTTCCTGTAACAACGAAGGTAAAGGTTACGAACTCTGATGATGGTACAACTGAGGTTGTGAAGCAGGTATACGAGTATGTAATCAGCGAGAAAGAGTTGACTCAGTTTATCGCTGCTATGTTGAAGGGTGCAGGTAACTCCAGCCGTACCAAACTCCTCTTTGTTGACAACTTGATCTATCAGGCATTTGCTAACCTTCGCTCTAACAAGCGTATCATTACCCAGACAGAAAAGGACTATCAGGGTTGGAAACTAGATTTCGAGAAGTTCGAGAGTATGGGTACTAAGATTCTGATTTATCGTCACGATGCTTTTAACTCCTGGGGTATGGATGGTAGAGCTTTCTGCCTGGATGCTCGTTATCTGGATAAGTATGTATTCGGCACATGGACCAGAAATGAGTTTAACGCTAAGGATCTCTTGATTCGTAACACAGCAGGTGTTGTGATGGAGGAGTATAGCTGCTGGGTACTGACCTTCCCTGATGCTCATGCGCGTGTAGCACGACCAGTCTTCACTGGTGATGGCGTGACAGATGAGGAGATTCTGGAGGCAGCGTAATCATCGTATAGGAAACTGATAGTTTTCTACATATATCAATCTTGGGGATAGTTGAGGCTAATGCAGTCTCACTATCCCTTCTCACCATAAACACAAATAGATATGTATAGATTTGTAGCTAAGAGCATGCTCATTTTTGTGGTGACTCTGCCGAGCGGACTGATCAAGAACATTGAGTTTGAGCGGTGTGGCAACGATGCCTATTCGTACATTACGGATAACAAGCAGGTGGCAGAATGCATCAGGAAACATCCTCTTACGAAGGCAGGCCGTATCATTGATGAGAGCCAGCCGGAAGAGGAGCAGATTCAACATCAAAAAGAAGAGCAGGTGAAGGACGAGAATGCCCTTCATTTCGAGAATATCACCAAGGCCAAGAACTATCTCCAGAAGACCTATAAGGTGGATGTAAGGAAACTGAAATCACCTGAGAGTGTGAAGGAGAAGGCTAAAGAGCTGGGTGTGGTGATTGAGTTTTAGTTTATAATTTTTAGTTAATAGGTTTCTTGCTTATGGAAGTTCTTTTGAGTGACCTTGTGAAGGAAATGCGCATAGCTATGGACGAAGTGATCCATGATGAGGTGAATGACATCATTACGGATGATTCGGACACGGAAATGAAGCAAGCCATTGAAACGGCAGCACAACAGATTCTGCTGCAAGCACCAGCGCAAATGATTCTCCCCAAAAGGGTGGAAGTTTCGCTGAATGAAAGTGGCAATCAAGATTATGATGCCATCCAAACACAGTTTACAGATGGTCATGGATGCCTGACAATTCCTGACGATTGGCTGAGACTGGTAGAACTGAAACTAAAAAGTTGGCAAAGCACGCTGACGATGCTGATGGAACCAGGCAGCAAGGAGGCTCAGATGCAAGCCTCCCGGTGGACCAGGGGAACACCACAGAAGCCAAAGGGCATGATTACCACATCGCCAACTACAGGAAAGCGAGTGCTGATGTACTGGACTGCCGGAAGGTATGATGCCAACCATGCACCTGTTGGAGCTGTATATGATCATGAGGTTGAACTGTTCACGTATATCCCTTATCAAAAGTTAGAGGATGTGTATTCTACTGATACTGGGCATGAAAACGAAGTGACCGATCAGAAGATTATCCTTTCCCTTACAGATGAATGCAAGAAATATCTTATCTATCGTGCCATCAGCATCTTCCTGGTAAGTAAGAAGGAAAGCGATTTGGCAGAAAAGTATAACCAATTATCTCAAATATAATATTTTATGGCTAACGATATTAATAAAGAAGATCCTCATTACAAGGGAGAATATGGCAGCATCTATGAGGTGAACCGAAAGTTCCCTACTGGTGGTGTGGCCGGTGACTTTGTGGTGATAGATGGTTGGGCTCATTACTGGAATGCAGACAGAGGAACTTGGTGTGTAAATGCCGAGAGGGATAGCTATTGGGACGAGTTGATAACAAATATCATAGAAAAGTTTAAGCTCGTAAGAGGTGCTACGTATATGGGCGTGGCTAGTCTTGACACTATTCCTACAAAGGTTATTGGTGCCAAAATGTATTATTTTGCGACTGCAGCTGGTACTTATAAGAACTTTGGTGGTCTCGTAGTTCCTCAGGGCATCAATGTGCTCTATTCTGAGAATGGCAGCAGCTGGGTAAACACAACCTTGCTGGAAGTGGCTCAGGAGTTGGGCGTGAGCACCAATAAGGTTGTAAGTCAGAAGGCTGTTAGTGATAAACTCAGCGACTTAGCAGAAAAAAAGTTCGACAAGGAGAATATTGCACAAGAGTTCGGTGATTCAAAGGATAAGGTAGTCTCTCAGTCTGCTCTCCCTTTCCGCTATATTCAGAATGAGGAATTTATCTTTGCCAAGGTAGATGCAAATAATAAACTCCTCTTTGGTATTGAGTGGGATGGTACTCCGAAATTTGGAAAGACAAGTGAAGTAGAGGACAGATTGCAGTCACAAGTAACTCATCTTGCAGAGAAAGTAGCAACTATCATGGGTGATGAGGACACAACCAATGTCATTGACACCATGAATGAGTTGAAGAAGTTCTTTGCTGAGATTGAGAACACGCAGACCCTTACAAGCATTCTTGAAAATCTCAATAATCTCAATACTAAGTTTGGAGAAGACATTAAAAATCTTCAAGACACAAAGGTAGATAAAGAGGAAGGCAAATCACTCATCGAAGATGAAGTAAAAGAGTGCTTTAGAGTAATCTCGAATGAGGAGTTTCTATGGGCTGTAGTTGATTCAGAGGATAGAGTTCTGTTTGGTTTCTACAGAGCAACAGGTAAGCCATATTATCCACTCAATGATATGTATCACGTTGAGCAGAATGAAGAGTTCTTCGCAGTCTGGCTTGATGCTGCTAACCATGTACTCTTTGGTATCAGAAGAGACGGCCAAATCATTGGTGAAATCCATGCTGTCAATGCTTTGAAACAAGTTATCTCTCAGCTTCAAGCAGACCTTGCATCATTGCGGGAGAAGGTAGGTACAATAGACACCAATCTCAAAGAACTTCTCGATGTCTTCTCTTTGCAGGAGAATCCTGAGTATATGGCAGTAGAGAAAGATGCGGATGGAAAGGTTCTTGCTGCAACTTACAATGATGGTAGTCACTACTCCCATAACTTGAAATCAGAGACCATTGATGCTAAGGTTGATAAGGAAGAAGGTAAATCTCTCATTAATGAAGATGTGGCTGATGCTTATAGTACTTTGGAAGACATAGAGGGTAGAATGGAGATTGTTACTGATGTAGAGGATAAGGTAATGTCTTATCGTGATTCTGATGGTAAAAAACATGAGCATGATATGGAAGTTACTAACCTTGATGTTTCAAATCTCAATCTCCAAGGGAATAGTGTAAATAATATCCAAGATGCACTTAAAGCAAACGGTTTTGATGTTAAAACGCCTATTGATTGGAGTGAAAGTAGTTTTATTCAAATTCCAGAGCCACGCTTTGCAATCATCAACATAACAAACATAGATAGTATGCCAACAACCAAAACTCAGAACAAAAAGGCATTCTTGGAGTTTTGGGATATGCATGGTAACTATTTTAAGAAGCATGCAATTCTTAATGCACAAGGAAATTCATCTTTGGGACTTAAAAAGAAAAATGCTGCTATTGACTTATGTGATGATGAGTGGATTGGTGATGATACCCCAAAGGTAAGAATTGGAAATTGGGTTCCACAAGACAGTTTCCACATGAAAGCATATTATACTGATTTCTTCCGTGGTGTTGGTGCTGTTTCATATAAGCTTTATGACCAGATTGTACGCACAAGAGGAAATATGTATGATCGTCCTTGGAAAAAGGCTCTTCTTGACATGTCTAAAATAGGAACTACAACAAAAAGTCTTGGTAATCCTTATATAGGAGATTATGAACTTCTTACAGATACAGGAGCACGTTGTTTTCCTGATGGTTTTCCAGTTGCAGTATATCTTAATGGAGAGTTCTATGGCATTTTCTCGTTCCAATTAAAGAAACATCGTGATAACTATCACATGGATAAATCAACCGCAGAGCACGTTCATCTTGATGGTACTATAAATTATAACATTCTTTGGAATGGTAATATAGTATGGGGTACTGGTGATAACGGATTTGAGGTGCGCAACCCTAAGAATCTCTATGCCATTGGCGGTAATAAATATGATGCAGACATCAAGCAGGAGGAGATTGCTGGTGAAGATGAAGTGAATGCTTGGATAGCAGCAGGACAACTTCCTGATGGTACTGCCATTTCTTCAAAGATTAAGAAGAACTTACAAATGACAGCCAAGGTAAAAAAGTATATTCAAGACTTCGCAAATACCATTAATATCATCAAGGATGCTGCATTTACTTATGAGGCATCAAGCAAAACAGATGAGGATTTGAAAACATTCATGGCAGTGTTTGAAAAGTACTATGATGTAGATAATCTTATTGATTATATTATAGAATCAGACCTGACTAAAAATTCAGATGGTTTCAATAAAAACTGGCAGTGGTTTACTTATGATGGTATTAAGTGGTGGGTAGGTCTTTATGATTGTGATATGTCTTTTGGTGGTCACTTCCAAGGCAACCAAATAACAAATGTTCTTAGTTCTCATCTTAATGGCTCTACTAGCATGCCTAATGGATATATAGTAAAGTATTATGCTACAGAACTTAATGCTCGCTACAAACAGCTTGCAGATTTAGGTATAGCATCTGCTGATAATATCTTCGGACTTCTTCAAGATTGGTGTATGCGTATTGGTACAGACTTCTTCAAAGAGGAATACAAGAAATGGCCTGATTCTCCATGTATTGCAGATAGTGTTGTAAGAAATGAGTATTGGGAAGCTGTTTTTGATGATAATGAAAATCCTCAGACAGATACATCCGAGACATTCGATGCCACACATACATACAACGTAGGTGATGTAGTTTCATTTGGTCTTAATGCACAGATGGGCTATTTCAAGTACAAGTGTATAAAAGCAACATCTGCTTTATCTGCAAATACTCCGCATACTGTTAGTGCTTATTCTCCAATTAGCAAATTCAAACACTGTGACAATATTTATAGAGTACAGAAATGGATTGAACAGAATACAGCCAACATGGATAAAGTATATAACTATATAAGAAACAATTAATAATAATCATATAAATATTATAAATTATGACTAAATGTTTAGTAACAAAATTGAATGGTAGTGTTTCTAACACTGAAATTCTGAGACTTGGAGAAATGAGAGTTCATTACGATAAGGTAAGTTCTCCTTCTGATAAAACACAGGGATTTAATATTAATGCAACTAATCCTGTCGTATTAGAAATTATTGGTGAAGGTTATTTTACTGATAAAACATTAACGGAAAATAAAGGAAAGACGCTGACATTAAATCCTGGCGCAAATAGTATTTGGGTAAGCAATAATGAACTGGAAGTTGCGATTTTAAACAAATATGATTTAATAGCAGTTTCTGGAACGTACACTGAAACTGGTATTGGAACAGAAAACAAAAGTTTGAACATTGAAGATTTTAAATATAGTAAATCCTTAAACTCTATTTTTCTTTCTTATACTAAGGCTAGTGGCGATATTGCTTCTTTGAAGAATCTTACTGCATTAATTTCTCTTGAATTAGTAAATGTTAAGGTAAGTGGCGATATTGGGGAATTGGCTACATTGACAAACCTGCAATCATTAAGTATTATTAATACTGCTAGTCCTGTAACAGGAAACGTAGGTAAACTTAGCACCTTGACAAAGATTAAAGAGATGATATTAAAATACGGCAAGTTTACTGGAGATATTGCAACACTTGCAGATACTTGCCGTTACATTTCATTTCAGAACAATATTGGAACAACTCTTACATGGAGTACACGTCCATCGTCAGCAAAGATTATTGCCATAGAAGGCAATGCAAAACTCGATAATGTTGATAAAATGTTGCAAGACCAAGCGCAATGTCAGGTTGGATTTGCTTCTGGTGAAGATATATATTATAAAAAGATAACTGTCACAGGAACCCGCACATCAGCATCTGATGCCGCAGTACAGACATTACAGCAGAAGGGTTATACAGTAACAATTAATCCTGCATAAAATATCATAAGTTTAACATTAAAGTAAAGAAAGGAAACAAGATATGAATAAGTTAACAAAGAAGTATAAGGTAGTACATGAGGGAACCAAGATGGTGTTCCCTCTCACAGAGGAAGGTGACAATGCTGAGGTATTTCCAGCAGTAAATGCCACCGCAGTAGAGTTTGACACATACTCAGAAGCCAAGGCTTACGTAGATGAGCATAACTTGGTGTATGAGGAGCCAAAGTATGGAGAGTAATATTCCAAGTCACGACTTTGAAAATTAAAAATAAGACAATATTATGAAGAAGAAACAATTACATGAGGCACTGGCAGTGCTTCTTACCAAACTTTCATCGGCAAGGGACAATCCCTTGCTGATGGATAACTACGTGGTGAAAGCCTTGCGTACGGTTCTTTTGAATTTCAAGGAATCGGGCGAACTTCACGAAGCATACAAGGAACAGATACAATCCACTTTGGAGAGTGACAACCCCTGGGTAGCTATGATGATGAAGTCAATTGGCGCAGATTCTACTATTAAGAAGGGTATGACCGATGAAAACATTGACGGAATGATTGATTCTATGCTGGGGGCAGAATAATACAATTTTAGTCTGAAAGTATTATTAATTACTTTATTTTTTATTCAAAATGAGAAAAATAGAAAGAATTTTTGTTCATTGTACAGCTGGCTCGCAACGTCAGAGCATCGAGGATCTTAAGGCAGAATTTCGTCTGAAGGGTTGGAAATATCCTGGTTATCATTACGTGGTTGACATCAATGGTGGCATCCATCAGCTTCTCGCCATAGAGCTGGTCAGCAACGGAGTCAAGGGCTATAACTCCTCTGCTATCAACGTTGCCTATATGGGTGGCATCGACAGCCACGGCAAGCCTATCGACAACCGCACTCCAGATCAAAAGGATGCTCTCATTTTGCTGCTTCATAGACTTAAGCAACAATTCCCGGATGCAAAGATCATGGGGCACAGAGACATTTGGGGGACAGACTGCAAGAAATGGAAGAAGTATTGTCCTTGTTTTGATGCCATGTCTGAATATAAGGATATAGAATAAAAGATGTTAGATAGATAAAAAAAGGGGAGTGTTGCTTAGCACTCCCTTTTCTTGTATATAGGCTATAATTTTCTTATTCATAAATTTGAATGTTTTATTAGTGCAAATATACGAATAATTTGCTTACAGATTGTTACTTTTGCAAAGTTTAATTATAAAAATATTGCTCAAAATAAATATTTTTGTGCAGAATTGTTTATTTTTGCAGAACTTTCCTTCTTATTAAGAATGAGGAACTAAGAACAAATAATAAACACAAAAACAAAAGGAGAAGAATTTATGAGTAAAGAGGAAGAAGATGAAGTACATCGGTTAGTTCAATCAGTCGGTGTTGTACAGTTGTCAAGAATAATGTTTAAGGACATGGACGTTAGCGAAATGATAAACGTCATTATCCTTGCAGGTAGAGGCTACAGCGTAAAGCTACTCACTTGGTTTAAGTATTATTGTGAAGTGATGCCTCTGTTTATCATGCTTTTTCATATTGCATGCATGGTAACATTTGCGTCTCATGAAAAAGAAATGTGCGTATGGTTTAAGGAGAATTGGGTATCGGCAGCATTTATCTATTTTTCAGTTTACATCCATCCGCTTGTGCTTATAATTGCGAGCAGATTCTTTTGGCTCTGCTACAGATGGCGTATTCCGATGATCATCTACCTATTTGGGATAAATGCTATTCATATTGTATACTGGAATGTTTTTACCACCAACGAAATGGTGGAATCTAATGTTGTAATACTTGTAATGACCATTATATTTTATGTATATGGTTTTGCCGATAAGTATTTCTCAGGCAAGGGCTGTCAAAGTTTAATCTCTAGATTATAATGATATGGGAAAGTTATTTGGTTATCACACCTTGGGAGTGTTATTAAAATCGTTATCGGATTCTTGTTTTCGAGCAGACGAGCAAGAGAAGAGAGGGGAGAAGGTAACTGCTTGCGGAATGAGTAGCGATGAGATAGAAGACCTTTGTGAGAACTATCTGCCGTATGCTCTCAACCCAATGATGACTGCTGGACAGGTGAAGAAGGAGGCGCATATCAGCGAATCTACCCTAAGAAGGGCTATCGCTGATGGGGAGTTGGAAAGCGTGGGGAACGCTGGGGACCATAGCCATTTCTTTAAAAAATGGGATGTTAAGGAGTTTATCAAGAAAAGACTGAAAAGAAAGAACTAAGCCCTATCGCAACACGGATAAGCGATATGAATATGGTAACATTTTTATTTGTAGAGTGTGCTATCATTATAATGTTGAGTGTTTCGTTTAATATCTTTGTTTGGTGGACAGGAGAATATAAACGCAAGAAGTGGTTGTTTGCGTGGCTAACATTTATCAATGTGATAGCGATTGCTGGAACCATCATCACTTATTTTATGGGTAAATAACAGAATAATGAAGAGAAGCTGATGAGGCTTCTCTTTTTTGATATGGGTCTATGTCACCTTAAATCATTGGAAATCAGCCACTAAAAGAATGTTTGACAGAGTTATGAAACATGTAGATATTTTGGGATAACTTTGCTGCCGTAATCGATTACATGTGTGAATAAACAAAATGTACAACTTTTATTTCTTTAGGAATTATGGCAGAAGAAGTAATTAAGACTACCTCTTGTTGCAACGATGCAATGATGGGTGGTTTGCTTGGAGCGATGGCAAATCGTGACAGCAATCCTTTGGCAATGGCGGCTATGATGCGTAACCGTGACGATGATGATATGTGGAACAATCCGTTCGCCTACATGATGATGATGGGCATGATGCGCTATATGTATGGTGCAGACTGGAACAATCGTGACAATGGCGCAGACGTGCAGCGTGCGGAGATTCAGGGTCAAATCGAGAGTTTGCGCAATCAGATGGCGGACAATCAAAACAGCAACTTGCTGATGGGTGCCATCCAGGGTAACGGCAACGACCTTAAGATGTTGGCAAGCAATCTGAACTGTGACTTCAACGCCTTGCAGAACTCTATCTGTGGCATCCAGGCTGGCATCCAGCAGCTTGGTGGTCAGGTAGGATTCTCGGCAGAGCGAGTGATCAACGCCATTTCGCAGGGTAACTTGCAGATGACAATTGCGCTGAAGGATTGCTGCTGCCAGACCCAGCAGAACATTATCCGTATGGGTTATGAGAACCAGATGGGCCAGAAGGACATCATTAACCAGATGCAGCAGGGCTTTAGCTATACCAACACAGGTATAGAAAGAGCAGCTTCGAATCTCGGTTTCCAGATGCAGCAAGACAAGTGTGACGTCATCCGTGCAGGTGAGAACAACACCCAGCGCATCATCGACACCTTGACAGGGCATTGGAGCCAGGAGCAAGCTAACGAGATTCAGGACTTGAAGTTTAAGAACTCTCAGTTGCAGCAGAACATCTACCTTGCCAATCTGATGAATGGCGGTTGCGGATGTGGCGCAGGTGTAGCAGGTGGCTATCAGTAAAAAAGTAAAGAATGAAACAGAAGCGTAGTGGTATGAACAAGATTTCTCCAGTGGGCTTGGCTACTACAGCATTGGTAGCCAACCAAGTTTCAGTCTTAGCTACTTACAATGAGAAGCTTTGCAGACCTTATTGCGTGAATGGCAGCGTGCAGCCACAGACAAGCATAACCTACAGTTATGAGCAGCCTATCCTGAATGGCACAACGGTGTTTGTGCCTATCGTGGCGACAATCTCCATCATTTCGCCTGTAATAGGCAGTAGAAACGTGATGAGAGCGCAGCCTTTGATTTACACGGAAAGATGGGTAGCAGCCTTCCAAGGGCAGACAGCACTGCCAACGGCTGTAACTATCGCCAGTGTTGGCAGAACGCAAAAGGCTAACGATGTGGTATGCGGAAAGGCTAGAGGCCTGAGCATATTTGACAGTCTAACCGTAGCATTGACTACTGCTTAGTATCATTATAGAGGGAAATGGTGGATGGTGTGTAAGCCATCGTTTCCCTCGCATTATCCATTTAAAACGATAAGATTATGATATTTAGAGACTTGAAGGCTGGATTTCCAATCTATCTATTTGATAGAGCCAGCAGAAAATTTAAACAAGGTAAGGTGACGACCAATCCATGCCCTGACTTTGAGAATGGCAAGCAGAACGTAATGTCTGCTATGCCAGGAATGCCGAATTATGGGGCAAGGAACGTGAAAGTAAACGTGCAAACTGAGGATGGCAAGCAGTCTATCTACTCGGTTGTAGATACTGAGCAAACAGCATACAGCGACACCCTTGTAATATCCTGTAGTAAGGAGAGTATCATCAACGAGGTAAACGCATTGAAGAACCAAGCCAATGACATCATCAATAAGATGCCGGACTTCAAGCAGACCGTAAAGGACTGTGATCAACTTCTCTCAGAGTTGGACACATCATTTCGTGACCAGCAGAGAACAAATCAGCGACTCGACAACATGGAAAACAAGTTGGACGAGATTTTCAAATACGTCAAATCACAAAAACAAGAATGATATGAACTTAGTAGAACTTATCACAAAATATCAGAGTGACGCCACACCGGAGCAGATGGTGAAGGTAACTAAGATCATCGGCAAGTTTGTGGCCATGCACGCAGAGGAAAATGACCTTCTGAAGTTGTATAAGGAGATTTATGGGGTTGTGGGTAATGGTCACTTCAACGACTTCTTTGCTGAGGCTCAGATCAAGAAGATGGTGTTTGAGGATGACAAGGAGGTTGAGCATCGTGCTCCTTACTATACCATGGCCAAGACGCAGGAAATCTATGAGACGGTGAAGGACGAGATCAGACCTTACAACCAATGGGATTTTGCCGTGGTTCTGAACATGATCTACTCTGACAACTATAATCTGATGAAGAAATGGTTCCCGGAGGACAGCGAAGAGCAGTTGATGGATAAAATGGTGGATCTTGCCGTAAATTGGCTGAGGGATGATGATAACCCTTATGGCCATTGTAAGGCATGGGGGTACTTCAATTACTAAATTAGTTAAGAGTGAAGAATCCAATTGCTTTTCAGACGAGTGTTTAATTTCCATAATGACCTAAGATATATAAAAGAAAACTATCAGAAGAAGAGAATGCAGGCGGAAATGGGCTTGTGTTCTCTTTTTTCGTATGAAGTTGCACAACTTATCACAGAGAACTGGGAATGATGTCTTATATTTGCATCGTTTCCATAACGGAGTGGGGACGGATAAATGAAAAAGAAAATGAATGATATTCGAGGTTACTTAATTGGGACGATATGGACTTTTCTGAGTCTGATGGTTCCCATCAGGGATTTTATGATTGCCATGATGGTATTATTTGGGCTGAACTTGTTGTTTGGCATCGTGGCTGCAGTGTTTAACGGTGAAGAATGGAGCTGGAAGAAATTCGGTATGTTCTTCGTATGCTGTGCAGTGTTCTTTGTGACGGTGGCTGCATTGTTTATTATCGGTCATTTCTTGCATTCTGATACAGAGGCTCTGTTTTGCGTGAAGTGGGTGTGTATAGCTGCAACCTATCTGTTCACGACCAACATATTGAAGAACCTGAGACGGATGTTAGTGTCAGATACGCCCTTTTATAAACTTGTGGACTATGCTTATTATGCGCTGACACTTGGATTCGTAGAGAAATTCCCGATGTTTAAGAGATACCAAGAACATAAAAACAATAAAGAAAATAATATCTCATAGCTTATGAAATCGAAACATTTAATTATCTATCTGTTCGTTTGGATAGCGTATTTCTCAATGTTGTTTCTGACGAGTTGTAAGACGAAGACTGTGACGCAGGAACATTATATTACGGACCAAACAATGAACAAAAGTTTGGATGCCTCCTGGCAGGAGCGATTTATCTCTGCTTTTGAGCAGATGGCAAATAGCAGAACTCAGGAGCATGAAACATCTGTAAAGGAAAGTACACATACAAAGGATAGTACTTCAACCACTGTAGATCAGAATGGAAAGCCTATCAAGACAGAGTCATGGCACTCTGTTGTGACCAACAGGAACACAAAAGAGGTGCTGAGGCTAAAGGATTCCATTAACATCATATCTAAGAAGGTAGATAAATATCAACTTCTTATGGTTCAAAAAGATTCGCTGATTCGGTTAAAGCAAGACTCTATCAACATTATGAGGCGAGATCTAACCAAGAATAAGCAGCGACTTGTGACTATAGGGAAGGTAAGTCTTTGTGCGTTAGTAGGTATCATCATAGCCATCACAACTGGTATTCTTGTTTGGTTATGGTATCGTAAAAAAAATATGATCAAGTATGAAGACAATAACAATTAAAATCATCAAGAAAAGCGTGATGGGAGTGGTAGAAGGACTATCTGCCACCATTGCGCAGCATAACCCGGAAGTGGACTTCCAAAGCGTATTGGCCAGTGATGCAGAAGAGGCTAAACTGGATATATACTATAGGGAGGCGATAACCGACCTAGAGAATTTTCTTGCGAGGTTTTCTTCTTCGACCACACAGAAGTTTGATTTGCAGGCTCTGGCTGATGATTTCACAATCAATATAGTGACACTTGCTTCTTGGCCGCCAAGGTTAAGTGGTTTGCTGACCAATCAGATTCAGAACTATCTTGTGCATGCAATCATTGCCGGGTGGCTGAGCGATTTTCCGGATATGGCCCATACGGACTATGCCAGTATGGGAGCGAGTGACCTTGATGCCATTAAGGAGATTTTGTTAAAGAAAGACTTTAGCTTTGCTGAGGCTGAAAGAAAAGCCGATGATACAACGAAAGAAGGCTCTTCTCCTATGGCTTCGGCAAGAAGTGGGGATGAAATAGGTAAGCAGAAGAATGCGCAGGCAACTGCCGGGCGGTCTGTAGATGCTGAGGCTAAAAGTCAGAATGAACTGGATGCTGAGGCTCGAAATGTGGACGAAGTAGATAAGGATGGCCAGAGTGAGCCGAAAGGATCTGAGCGCAATCAGGACTTCGTATCGCAGCATTTTCATCAGGATCATGTAGACTGGAGCGGAGGCAGGCCACCTTATGAATTGAGGTAGATTTATAAATCATCTAAATATTTCGAAATATGGATAGTAAACTAATTACTTTGAACTTTAGCATGGAGCAGGTATGTAATGACATATTGGCTCGATGCTATGTGTTGAGCCAGGGACTGGTGGATGATGCCCAGAAGGACATCAGAGCCACTATCGAAAGCCCTGACAGTAAAGAGACTCGCAGTATTATTAATCGTGCAGTAACGGAAGCTATCGGTAATATCAAGGTTGCAGCTCAGCGTTATCTGACCTCAGGTAGAGTGGAGGATAACAACAATCTGGAGCGACTTGTGAAGGGTACGAAGAAGTATGTGTACACCGATAACAACAACGGCACATGGACTGAGGTTGTGACCACAAGCATCATCGGCCAGGATGATGAGGAAGTGACTTCTACCGTAACCAAGGCTGGTAATGATCGGGTGGAAAGTATCTATGAGACTGTGACTCTGAAACTGGAGATTCCGAACTGGAACGTGGCTGTGACGGATGCGCTTAAGAGCAATATGCACCGGTATATGGTTGACTATACGATGAGTCAATTTTTGCAGGATCAGTATGCAGACAAGGCTGGACAGTATGGGGAGAGTGCTACAGCAGACTTCAATAATATGAAGAGCAATCTGTTAAGCCGGGATAACTATACTTTGAGACGGCCGAGTTTTACTTAATGAAACTTTTTTTTCTTCTTTCGTTTTAGGTGTGTTTATGGAAAGAGCCTTCGCTTCGGGATAACTCCTGATTTGCGAAGGCTCTTGTTTTTTGACATGGCCAGAAAGCCATGGAACGGTGGTTTTTCTGCTAGAACTTGCTGAAACGCCTGATGATTTCGAGGCGCGTATCAAAGTATTGATTAATTGATTTCATCTTCAGGTATAGGGCGATGCGGAAGAATCGATAGCTGTGAGTAGCCATGTAGCTGGACTTCATGCCGCCCAAACGACCGATGTAATGCCAATTCTGATTATCATTGCTGCCGTATAACCACATGATTGGTATGCTGCCAGACGTGAGGGAATGGATATAGCCTGTAATGGAATCAGTTACGTTATCTTCATCGAACTTAAGTGTACGAGTAACTATGATACCATGATACTCTGTTGGATCTTCGTAATCGTAACCCTTATCAAGCACCATCACGCTGCCATCCCTATATTGTATGTAGGGGTGTGGGTAGGAATTGATTGCCGTGAGCACGTTCTGTATAAGGAAAGTGCTCCAGGCATTATCCTTGATAGAATAGCAGAGTGCCACCGTATCAGCCGTAGAGGCCTTACTCAACTGTGTAACATCTAGACAGAAGATGCGAGAGTTTTTGTGATCGTAGATAACCTGACAATGCTGGAAGAACTCTATAGGCGAGGAGGTGAAATCTATGAGTTGTCGCATCTGAGCCTTGATAGTCTTGACGGATTCGCTATCCCCTTCTGTATCAATGAAGTAGTTGAGGAACTTGCCTAGGCTACCGGAAATATTGAAGCCTGGACCATCTAAGACATCGGACATAGAAACCACTTGTGACTCTGCTATGCGACTGAGGGAGCGGTTTGTTGCAAAAAGAACGGACTGGTCTAACTGAGTGATAGACTTCGGATTGCTACAAACCTCACGACTAATTGGGTGGATGCTGCTATAAGTGCCTTTGGATGAGACTTCCATCGCCCAGATACCATCGGTAGAGAATGCCATTAATGGGTACTGACCAAACTGTCCCTGTGAGAGCGCACGCGTGGTGGAGGCTATACCCTGTATAGTTCCGATACCTACGGTATTGATTCCGTTTAATGGGAAATAGAAGGCATTATCGGACTCGGAGGTGTAAATCTTGTTACTCATATCGACTACATCATCTACGGAGTAATCGTAGGATGTGACGATATAGGGTGTTATCTCTTCTGTGAAGTTGCCCATGTGCATAGCTCCATTCAACTCTTCGCATTCTTTGAGCGGAAAGGCATAGATAACATCGGCACTATCGACTGTAGTACAGAAGAATACCATCTTCTTTGCTCTGGAATCGGGATAGTACTTAACCAAATTGGCGAGCATGAATGGTTCTATGCGGTCGGTAAAATCTTCCTCTAAAACATTCTCGACATATTTAGTGCCAGATGTGGTATGAAGCTCTGTGACTATCTTCTTGATGATAAGCTGTGAATTGAAATAGCCAACTTTGCGCAAATAATTACCTTTGGGGAACATGACTTTTCGACAGAAACCAGACATCAGATGTTCTTGTACTCCAAACAGGTTGAGCCGATGGTTATAGACATAGCTACCCTTGGCAGTGAGGAAATTGTGGGTCTTGTAATCGTCCTGCATCTGCTCTTGGAGGGAAACTTGGTATACAGCTGCCTTATCTACAGGCAATTCCTTGTTATCGACCTTGGTAAGATTGTCAATTGGCAAGGAACATATCTTATAAAAGGCTGAAATGTTTTGGTCGTTCGCCTCGGAAGTATCGCCATTGCCAGCAGAGCTGAGTTGGTTATTATAATCATCGTCAGACTTCTTCGGGAAGCGAACACTGACCATTCCATAGCTTTTGCCTTTGTTGCTAGTCCAATGGTAATCTTTTACGTTTGCTCCATTTAACACATAATTAGGCTGACACATCTCCAATACGCTAATCTTGACACTCGTATCGACATTGGTGACAGGAGGCGTGATGAAAATATCAATAGACTTGATAATATCTTTCCATCGCTTCAACTCGTCAATATCTCCTTGGAGCGCATAGGACAATGCTACATTGTGAGGGAGATACATGAAGGTACATTTGGAAATGCTAGCTTCGATAACGTTGCCCTTGGCATCTTTTCTATTGACGGTTAAAGAATCTTCCCAACCTACTTCCGCACCAGTAACGATAAGGTTATTGTAGTTTTCGCTAGGGAAGCTAATGTTAGCAGAATAAACGGAATAGCTGTTTGGCACCTGAATGGGGATAAAAACAGGCGAGGAGTGCATAATCATGCTGCCATCGAACATGCGATAGCAATAGCGGATGAAGAAGGATGCGTAAAAACGCCCTTGCTTGGCGATAAGATTATTTGTGCGGTTGAGTAGGGCGTAGATGCTCTGGGTAATATCGGACTGCTTATCATCCTTGATATTGGCTACTTGGTCGCCCGAGGTGAAGGAATTGCCATTAACCTTGTTGATCACATCGCCACAGCTATAGGTGGTCTGCTGGAAAGCATCATAGAAGCCTTCTTTGCTACCCTTGGTATTAATTCCACCAAGTTCGTAATCTTCTGGCTTATTACTTGGGTCGAAGAAAAAGCTAAGTTCTAGGAATGGTGGCTTCTGACCCTTATAGCTGTAATCGGACGAGGACTGTCCGTTGCTCTCCCACATGGCATAGTGGATGCCATCGGTAGCCACGATGATGAGGGTGTTGCCGATGGAGTTGATAGAGATCACGGTGGATTCGTAGTCGAAGGACTTGATAGGGGTGGACGAGCCTAACGTGCCATCCTGCATGAACCAATAAATGGAGGATGAGGCTATGGCTATGAGGTGGTGATAATTACCTGTTTCGTGAACATACAATATCTTAGCCACCTCACCATTAACGGTGAGGGGCTGAGAGAGAGGTGTTCCTGTGACAATAGAAGGGCGCAATGCGCCATCATGCAGCTCTAGATTGCCGCAGAGGGATAGCGCACCGTTTTCTACTGCCATTTCATCAGGAGTTAGGCTGAGACCTTTGTATCTAATTGATTGTTGCATATTTCTTAATGTTTATTATTTTATTAACGACAATGCTCGCTGTCGGCCCTATTGACGATTGCTAAGGCTGGACAACTGACGCCATTTACATTGAGATTGATGGTTTCATTAGCCGTAACCAGTTCTATCTGCTTAGTACCAGTCGGGATATTCGGTATATAGCTAAGCAAGAAACTGACGGTAGAAACATTACTGGCATGGAGCTGCCCCTTACGGCCAGACAGTTTGATGCATACTACTTCTTTAGCTTCTATATCCGGTGTAGTCTTAATGACATACATCTGCTTACTTTCTGTATGGAAGCAGAAACAAATCTTATCACCCGGATGGAGATCCAGCAGTTTGCAAGGACTAGACCTTAGAGTGATACGCCCATTCAGATAAAGGGCAAGTCCTCGCTTCTGAACGCGAGGACGATTGAGAATAATGACATCATTTGTTTGCTTCATAATCTGTAGGTTTGTGGAGCCAGAAACGGAAATAATCGTTTTCGGCATCCTGGTTGCGTACTTTGACGTATTCTCTGGTAACATAGAAATGCTTCTTGCTAAGAGTAGGGTTGAGGCCGTAATCATTTAACATCATTGCTGGCTCTACTCTGCCATCGAAGGATATTTCATACCAGTAGCGATGGAGAAAGAACCATGGACGAAGACGAACCTCCTGAATGGTGGTGTAATTACTCTTGTCTGCCCGGCACGGTACGATGCTCCAGCTACCATCCTGCCAATGCTCTGTGGTCACTTCTCCACCTGGTGCCATTTCATGTTTCTTGATGATGGACTTCTGAATCTTAACGATCAGGCAAACATCAGCCGTGAAAACTTTAGCCATTTTTCCATGGCAGAGCATGACGAAGCGGCCTTTCTTATCAGGAAGTAGGCTACGCTGTTTGCCCGGCTTATTGATGACACAGACGGTGGAGAGGAACTTATGTCGAGCCATTGAGAGAAAATCGGGCAGTTTCGCCTTGGCATGCATGCGGTCGATGACCTTCTGAACCTTTTTGAAGTTTTTCTCTGCCTGAGTCTCGTGAATAGTGACCGGAGATTGAGGTAACTGATCTTTTCCCTTTTGCTCACGAATCTTCTTAACGTTTTCACGAACCTGCTTCTTAGAAGGTATTTCCAGAAGATGACCCGTTTTCTTATCAAGTCTGTATCTTGTTTTTTGCTTTTCCATAATAATGAGTTGTCTTTAAATGTTGCCCTCGTTGAGGCAAATGATTTCGAAATGATGATTCTCGCAGATGTCGTTGCCGTTGGCCATACGATGATTGAAGGAGCAAGGGATATGCTTGTTGTACAGATCACACTGAAGGCAATTATCAGGAACATCTTTCTGTTCTTTGCCGATACCTTCGGTATCTATAATTATACACAGCTCATTAGGTACTGCTCTCACGACACGACCGAAATGGTCATAGAGTTGACCGGGAACGATACAGGTTGCCTCACGGAGGGATGGGAGATTGTAACCCATCTTACGGATAAACCAGAGGCGTAGGTAAATGATTAAACGTTTCAACTTTTTCATATATGATTGATGTTATATATTAATAATGTGGGTAAAGATACGAGAAAAATGAGGATAAAAAGTGATAACTTGCGCAACTTAGCTTGTTGAGAACCAAATTGCGCAAGAATTGTCAGTGATTACTCGGTTTTACCGTCCTTCTCTTTCTGCTTGTTATCAGTAGAAGGCTCATGCTCGAAGACATCAAAAATCTTGGTCTCGCTGAGGCTCTTCAACTCATAGTCTATCATGGTCTTGCCCATGACCTCATCTACATAACGCTTGGCACGCTCAATGCACTTGGCTTGGATAAGGTAGTTGACATAGGTACGCTTCTCCTTATCCTTCTTTTCATCAATGGTGATGAAAGCCAAACGAGCCTTGAACCAAAGATCATCGTCAAAAACATCTGAGAAGAAAATCTCATTGTAGTTGGCTGGGTTGATGTTGGCAACCTTAAACTCGTCTGAGACATAGACGGACATGTTATCGATGATGCTAGCTTCTGCCTCGGTGAAGGAGAGGGCATCAACAACATACAGCTCGTTTACAATTTTGTCGCTACCATCCTCCTGGGTCTTCTCATAGCGCACCTTGCACTCAAACCATGTGCTTGTACGAGAACGGAGGGAAGAACCGTTACCTGTGCCAATGAAGGACTCCTTTGGCTGGTTCTGAGACTTGGCTTGTGTCTTAGCCTCTTCCTGAGGCTTGTTTTCTTTTTTGTTCATAATCTTAAGAATTTAAATTGTTATTAATAATTTTGTCTACCTCTTCCTGAGATAGTTGTTTTCCGTCTTTGCCAAGATATTCCTTGCAGATGAAATACATGGTGCCAGGAGGGTCGGGATGGCGGTGGTGGAAATTCAACTCTATATTGGCAAGCTGCTCATCCGAGGAATTAAAGATAGAACGAGCCTGATGTGCTCTTGGCATACGTTCCATGACGTGGTACTGGATGATGTAGCCATCTTTCTTTATCTGCTCGTCTTTGAGAATAATGAGCATCTTATCTATCTTAGCTTCTTTCTCCTTGATGGTCTTGAAGAGGGAGTTGACCAGCTCCTTGTCGGGCTGTGGCTTCTTCTTCTCTTGGAAATATTGGATGGTTGAGGCTCTAAGTTCTGCCACCAGAAGGAAAAATCTTCCGTTGTCGTTCTGAGGGACATCATTTCCGTCTGCCTTCATGATGATGCCATCGACACGCTTTTCAAGTTCGATGGACTGGCGCAGTATCTTCTTATCGCGGTGTGCCCAATATTCCTTTTCCGTGGTTCGCATAGCTGAAACCAGCTTGCGAAAGGATAATACTGATTCTTCACTCATATCTTATATGATACCTAAAGTTTGTTTGACTTTTCTGATGCGTTTCTGCTCCTTGGGGAGGAGGTTACCTTTTTCGTCTATTCGGCAGAGGAGTCTGAGATTTGGCTTAATGGTTATCCACTTATGAAGACCATCATGCTCACGTTTTATCTGTCGAAGTTGGGCTTCTTGCAGTCTTTCGTGCAAATGCTGCTCATGGCGAAGTTTACTGATTTCGTTCTGTATTCTGTCCATTGGCAAATTCTTCTTCTGAAGGGCATTTAATGTATAATAAATCCCATTGGTCTCTACCTACAAATTCAAGAGCTTTTTCTACATCTTCGACACTAACAAAATCTTTGTCCGTTTTGTTTGGCATGTTGCTAATAAATGTATAGCCTCTAGCATATGAATGTATATATTCCTTGAAATGCTTCTTCTCTTCTGGGGAGAGGTATGAAGGACGACTGACAAGACGTTCCTCAAAGAACTCAAATGCTCTTGCATTATCATCATTAATTTTCTTTGCGCTTGATTTGAATGCACGAATAGCTTCATCCATTTCCTTTGAAGACTTATCTTTCTTCAAAATGAAATCTTCAAGTTCCATCTTGATCATTGATATAGCTTCTTCCGTATCTTTCAAACGAGATATTTTTTTGTTGACAGTATCGGAAGCAGAAGCTAATACATTTAGAGATCTCTCTAGATTGGCATCATTTTTCTTGATAGCCTCTCTGTATGAGATAAGTTCATCACGCTGCTCTTGAATAATTCGCATCATACGCTTGTTTCTGTCATCGAAGCGAACCTTGAAGTTCTTGTCTCTTAGCGTGCAAGAGACGATGCCAAGCGTGATAATAAAGACCACGCTGAGGCAAATAATTAATGTTATTGTTACATACATAATTATATTTTTTTATTGTTCTCACTTATTTCTTGTCTGGAAAATCCCCTCTGGAAAATCCCCCAACAATACAATACGAGTTTTTAAAACATTGTAGTAATGTCTCATTGCATGATATTGAGAAAGCATTAATGCTGTCTGAACAGTTCCGCATTTTTCAACGATCTTGTCGTAATCATTCTCATCCAAGAAAGCATCGAGTTTATTAAAACGTTCTTTCAACTCCTTGAACTCAATAATGAGGCGGTCCTTGAAGTCTTCTGCTACCTGGTATGACTTTTCGAACACATCCTTAGGGGACCATGAATCGTAGGTACTGCCATCTGGGTTAGTGTACTGGACGTGATAGCCAGATCTCCACTCATGATTATCCTCGTTTTTACGAGCAAAACCTTTAGCCACTGCGGTTGCTTCATCCATAGGTGCAGCCATAACCTCTTTTGTACCGATGTACTTTTTCAATTTTGTTGTTTCCATAATTGTATTTTTTATTGTTCACACTTTTGAATTATCTGTGCTAGAATGCTTTCTACGCCCTTTGGCTTGAAGAAGCGATTGGCATAGAGGAGAGACAGGGCTTCTTTAGCACTCTGGTTGATAGATGGCAAATGACCTGCTTGATTCTTGTAACTTTTATAATCCGCTTCTAATTGTCGCTTGTACGCCTTGCCCTTGTCTAGATAGTCTGCTTCAAGTGCTTTTTCCTTCTCCTTATATTCAGAAATGAGAGCTGCTTCTTTTTTGGCATACTCATCATTGAGAGACTTTTCCTTGTCATCCAACTTTTTCTCTTTTTCTTTATATTTCTGAACAGAGGATTCGTAACTTTCACGTGAAGCGTCTCGCTGCTTGATGCTACGGTTTATCTCGTCCTTCATTTTATCTTCAACCTTCAAGCGCACATCTTCAAAGCCAAGGTAAGACTCAAAGGTCTCAACTGTTCTTCTTGGCTTATCGTCTCGTGAATAAAGATGATCTGTTTGACTACCATCAATTCTGTCAAACACGGATCTCTCATACTCTACTTGCACTTCCTTGCGGATGATGACTCTGGAACCGTCTTTGAGGGACGCAATGGTCTTATCCTTCTCTTTGACGGTCTCTTCTAATTCCTTTACTCGATTCTTCAAGGTTTCGAACTCTGAATAATCTACATTTACTACAGCCATAATTGGTATGATTTGAATTTAACTTTTATATATTTCAGCATTCTCTATTGGGATGTCGTACCACGGAAGGGAATAATTTTCATCTTCCATTTCTTCTGGCAATTGACAGCGATAATAGCTACCAAAGAAATTTTGCCAGACTTTATCCACCTCCAAAATCGTACCTGCTGGAAGCTCAGGCTTCGGCTTAAACCATGGGCGTGGATATTTGGTCGTTTCGTGAACATCCTGAGCGCACTTCGTTGGTTTGATTAATTTTATCTTCATTGCTTTAATTCTTTTCGTTACTCATTTTTATTGCTTTTCTTGCCAGTTTTCCTAAAGTCGAAGAACTATCTTCTGGAAAGCGTTCTTTGAACTTTGCTCTTACTGCATAGAATATTTCGCTTTTTCTTTTTGCTTCTCTGTATTTGTCTTGTATAGAAGACAGTTGGCTGATAGCCTCTCCAGCTTCAATGGTAAAGCTATCATCAGAGCTTGCTTCAATCTCTGTTGCAATTTGAGACCAAGCAAAACTTATAGCATCGTATTCTGATTCTGTTAAGTATATATTCATTGCTCTAATTCTTGTTTAATAATTCTCAACTGTGATAAAACATGCTCTGCATTGATAAACTTGGAGTCAGAAACAGTTAACACGGATTCTATCTCAAGGATGAGCATATCAACTCTTAATTTGACTTTAAACTCTTTCTCTTTCATACGTTTTGAGCTTGCTTTTAAGATTTATAATTTTATGTCTTGCTCTTGCTTTGTCATAACTTTGCAGCCAAGATGCTTATTAAAATACTTTAAGTCCTTTCCGTTAATTTCTCTATCTGCAACAAATCGGTTATGCTGCAAAATACGAGACGATGCTATAGTTCTGGAACCTGCGATCTGCGCTGCAGACAGACTTCCATGGTATTCTTCCAATGTTTTGTCTATCTCATAACCAACAAAGTTTCTACCACAGTTTAATGCGGCTTGCATTGTCGTTCCAAGACCAAGGAATGGGTCGAGCACCGTGTCTCCCTTGCACGAATACATGTTGATAAGACGGTAAGGTATTTCGTAAGGGAAGGCTGCGCTTCTTGTTCGAGATTTTCCGTTAGCCATCTTCTGCTTTACACCCTTCACATTCCAGGTGTCAGAGAACCACGTATTTCTCTCTTCCCAGAAGAATGTGCTTTGTCTTCGATTCTTCTTTTCCTCCTCGGTCTTAAACTTTCGCTTTTTACCCTTTCTGAATATTAGTATATATTCGTGTTCGAGGGTGACATAAGCACCACAGGGAAGCATACCACTTCCCATGA
>OLGM01000419.1_pt1 | contig 28071 bp, 22 predicted proteins | sample 1606001 | NCBI WGS metagenome assembly OLGM01 (sample SAMN03283294) | human gut metagenome | biome: human-associated habitat; material: feces | host: Homo sapiens | place: Peru | collected 2012
TGATCATGCAGCCGTCGATGTAGTTCCACTTGTTGGGCTTGCCGCTGCGCACCTTTTCAATATTCCAAAGGGGGGCTTCGGCGGTGCTGCCGGCGATCAGATAGTCCACATACTGTCCCAGCGTGGTCAGAATTTCTTCGTGGGTCATGGGGTCAATCCTCCTCAAAGTTTTCTACATGGGTCAGCTGAAGGCGCTCGCCCTCATAGCCCTCGATTTTCACGTTGTGCAGCTCGACCGTGCGCACGTTTTCCGCCCAGACGCCCAGCTTGCAGCTGGCATCGGCGCCGCACATCATGGCAGCCTGACCGGGGCGGGCATTCTTGGCAAAGTCAATGGTGACATTGTGCATACTGACGCGCTCGATGGGCTGCTCCGGCAGACCGCTGAACCAGCACCCGGCGTACTGGGCATCGGTGGCGGTCACGTCCTCCATCTCCAGACTGCCCAAGGTGGGGGTCATCTCGTCCACGGGCTGCGGCTCGTGGCTCTGCACATAGTCGCTGCGCCCGTCGGGGTCGCAGAAATAGAACATATTGATAACAAACGGAGCCAGCACGCCGTCCATAATGACATTGCGGAACACCAGCCCGTCAATTACGGCGTACTTGCCGCGCCCGCGGCGGGTCTTGACGCGCAGACCGCGGTCGGTGTGGTCCATCAGGCACTGGGTCACCACCATATCCTTCACGCCGCCGCTCATCTCGCTGCCGATGACGATGCCGCCGTGGCCCTTGTCCAGCAGACAGTTGCGGATAACGGTGTGCTCGCAGCTGCGCTTCAGCTTCATGCCCAGAAAGACCTTGCTGGCCTTCATGGCGATGCAGTCGTCACCCACATGGATGTTCATGCCGATGATGCGGATATACTCGCAGCTCTCGGGGTCGATGCCGTCCGTGTTGGGGGCGTTGTAGGGGTTGTTGATGTTGAAGTTGAGCAGGTCGAGGTGCTTGACGAAGATGGGGTGGATGGTCCAGGAGAAGCTGTTCTGCACTGTGATGCCGTGCAGGCAGACGTTCTCGCTGTCCACCGCAGCCACTGCGCGGGGACGCCATGCGATGCGCTTGATCTTCTGGTTGATCCACCAGTCGCCGTTCTGAGCATCGCAATCCAGCGTGCCCTCACCGGTCACCACCACGTCATGCACCTGCGTGATGTTCAAAAGGCCTGCAAAGCTGTCCAGCGGGTTACCCTCCCAGCCGGTCAGGTAGTACTCGTCCACCTCGTTCTCACTGGGCAGCACACCGGGCAGGATGGGGTAATGGGTGCGGTCGTTGTCGCCCAGCAGCACAGCACCCTTTTCCAGATACAAGGTGGTGTTGCTCTTCATGAACAGGCTGGCGGTGCGGTAACGTCCGGCGGGCACATACACCGTGCCGCCCTTGGGGCAGGTGGACAGCGCCGCCTGCAGCCGCACGGTGTTGTCGGTCTCGCCGTCAGCCACCAGACCGTAGCGGGAAGCATCCACGAAGAAGGTCTCAGCCTCGGTGGTGAAATCCAGCTTCAGGGTCTCGCCCTCGGCCTGCACCTCCACCGTATAGGTGGTACCGGGCAGCAGGGAGAACAGGGAGAACACGTTGGTGTTGCAGGCCTCGTATACCGTTTTGCCGTTCAGGGCAACGGTAAAGGGGTGTGCCGGACGGTAGCACAGCTCGTTTTCCAGCTCGAAAACGGCGCTGCGGGTCATGGAACGGATCAGGGTCAGATTCATGCGAAATAACCTCCTGTGAGTTTGTCTTGCCCCCACGGGGCAGACGTGGTATCATGAGGAAAAGCACTCTCCCGGCTACCGGGAGGGTTGTTTCCGGAAAGGATGCGCAAAATGAAAGCGGAACGGGAAAAGATCAACGCGAAGGTAAAAGCGGACACCGTGCGGCTGACCGGCAGCAAGCTGGAGCTGACGGCAGACGAGGAGATGTGCACTTTTCTGCTGGTAAGCGAGGGCAGCTGCACCCTGCAAATGGGGGAAAACAGCCTGCTGCTGAACCCCGGCAGCGCACTGCTGCTGGGTGCGGGGGATGCGCAGCTCACCGCCGCCGGTGCAGCCGTTCCGGAGCTGGTAGGCTGCCGGTTCCCGCTCAGCGCCCTGCACGAGCTGCGCAGCAGCGCACAGCGGGATTTTGTCCGGCTGTTCGTACCCGGGGAGGCAACGGTGCTGTACGGCCCGGTGCCGTGGACTCGCCGCCTGCGCACCCTGCTGGAAATGATGCGCTCCGCCATGCCGGAGCAGGACTACCCCGGCGGGCTGTACCTGCTGCTGATCCTGCACTATGTAGAGCAGGAATGCCTTGCCGAGAGCAGCGCCGTGGCGCGTCCCCGCAACGAGACTGTTGAGCAGGTGTGTGCCTACCTTGCCGCCAACTATCGGCAAAAGTTTTCTCTTACAGAGGTGGCGGCGCGGTTCTACCTCTCCCCTTACTACCTCAGCCGCCTGTTCCGGCGGGTGACCGGGCAGTCCATCGTGGACTACCTGAACAACCGCCGCATCGAGGCTGCGCAGAAGCTGTTGGAGACTACGGAACTTTCCATCAGTGATATTGCCGAGCAGACCGGCTTTGCCAGCGCCGCCCACTTCCGCCGCGTGTTCCGCGAGGTGATGGATATCAGCCCCCTGCAGTACCGCAAGAAACAGAAGAAATAATGTATCTACCAAAACACCCCCTGTGCCATCCGTTGGGAGCAGCACAGGGGGTGTTGGTCTTGGTCAGATGTTCTTATGGCGCATTAGCCCTTGACGGCACCTGCGGAGATACCTTCAACGAACTGATCCTGTGCACAGAAGAATACGATCAGCTGCGGCAGGATGGAGATGAGGGACAGAGCAAGGATCTTGTTCCATGCAAAGCCGGTATCACCGTCCATGGACAGCTTGACGAACAGGGACATGGGGTACTTGCCGGGGGTGCTGACGTAAAGCAGCGGGCCCATAAAGTCGTTGCAGCTCCACATGAACTGGAACAGTGCGCAGGACACCAGAGCGGGTCCCAGCATGGGCACGATGACCTTGTACAGGGTCTGGAAGGAGGAGCAGCCGTCAATGGCAGCAGCCTCGTCCAGATCACGCGGGACGTTACGCATGAACTGCACCAGCTGATACACGAAGTAGGTCTCGGTAGCAAATGCGCAGTGCACCCAGATGGCCAGATAGAAGGGGCTGTCAACCCAGCCGAACTTGTTGTACAGCAGGTACTGCGGCACGTTCAGCACGACCTGCGGCAGGAACAGAGTAGCCAGCATGATGTTGAACAGCAGCTTGCGGCCGGGGAAGTCGAAACGGCCAAAGCCGTAAGCGGCAACACAGGCAGACACCACAGTGCAGATCACCTTGGGGAGAACATAGCTGTAAGTGTTGAGCATGGCCTGCAGGATGTTGATGGAGCCGCCGAAGTTGTTCAGGGCGTTGCGGTAGCCATCCAGCGTAGGCTTTTTGATCCACAGGCTGATGCCTGCAAAGATCTCGCTGTTATCCTTGAAGGTAGCGCTGATCATCCACAGCAGAGGATAGATCATGATGACACCAACCAGGATCAGCACGAAGTACTTAAAGAAGGTTGCGATCTTATTCGTTGCTTTCATTCCCATATTGGTCACCTTACCTTTCATCCGAGTAGTAGACCCACTTCTTCTGGCTGGTGAACGCAATGATCGTCAGGACACAGACGATGATGAACATGATCCATGCCAGAGCAGAAGCCATGCCCATGTCGTAAGACTTGAATGCGTAGTTGTAAACCAGCAGGGAGATCAGGGTAGTAGAACCACGGGGACCACCGTTGGTGATGATGTAGGGGCCATTGAACTCCTGGAAAGCCTGGCAGATCTGAGTGACCAGGTTGTAGAAGATGATGGGGGTGATCATCGGAACGGTGATGGAGAAGAACTGACGCCACTTACCGGCGCCGTCGATGGTAGCAGCCTCGTACAGGTCTGCGGGCACGCCCTTCAGTGCAGCAAGGAACAGCACCATGGCGGAACCGAACTGCCATATACGCAGGAAACAGATGATCCACAGTGCGTAGTTGGGGTCAGACAACCACTCGGGGCCCTGCACCGCACCAAAGGTAACAGCGCGGACCACGGTATTCAGCAGACCGTCCACGCTGAACACAGCCTTCCACAGCACGGCGATAGCCACAGAGCCGCCCAGAATGGAGGGGATGTAGTACACGGTGCGGAACAGGTTGACGCAGGCGATCTTGAAGTTCAGGATGTAGGCGATGAACAGTGCGAAGATCAGCTTCAGGGGCACGGTGATAAAGGCGTACTTGAAGGTGATGATCAGCGCCTTGGTGATCTTTTTGGTGTGGAATGCGGTAATGTAGTTGGCCAGACCAACAAAGCTGGTGCCGTCCTTGAAGAAGTTCATATCGGTAAAACTGTAGTACAGCGACTGACCGAAGGGGAACGCCTTAAAGACGAGAAAGCCGATGATCCAGGGAATCAGGTAAAACAGACCCTGATACTTATCGACCCATTTCTGGAACGGAGTTCGTGCGCCTGCGGGCGCATTACTTTTTTTCATCCGAAGTCCTCCTTTTACAGGATTTTGAAGCGAACAGTGCAGCAAGTCACAGACCGGTAACAATTTTTTCAAGGTTTGATAACCATTCTCTGAAAAAACAAGGGCATCTGCCGTACGGGCGGCAGGTGCCCCTATTTAGTTCAGAGAACAGCTGCCCGGTTCAGGCTGCTGTCAGTGCAACAAGCTTAGCCGACGGTGTAGCCAACAGACTCCATGCCGTCCAGCAGGGTCTCGACAGCCTCTTCAGGGGTCTGATCGCCGTAGTCGATGTTATCGAACACTTCCTGATAGATGCCAGTGCCGGAAGCCTTCAGGTCGTTGTTCTCGAACAGGGGGTCCAGCTTGTTGGTGGTGAAGGCCATGACCTTGGCATTTGCGTCAGCAACCAGGCTCTTGACAGCGCCGGCGTCCTGAGCAAACTTCAGGCCAGCCTTGGAAGCGGGGATGCCGCACTCAGAACCCATGATGGAAGCGCCCTTCTCCTCGTTCAGCAGGAAGTTGATCAGGGTAGCAGCCTCAGCAACGTTCTTGCAGGTCTTGGTGATAGCCAGACCCATGGACACCTTGGAGAAGCCGCCGTTGTTGTCGCCGAACTTGATCTCCTCGCCGACGGTGAAGCCGTCCTTGTTGCTGTCGTCCAGAGCAGAAGCATACTTGGGAGCAGCGGAATCCCACTCGAAGATGCCTGCGATCTTACCGGTGATCCACTCGTTGGACTGGTGGGTAGCGGTATCGGAGTTTGCAGAGTAGTAGGTCTTCAGGTTCATCATGACGTGGTTGTCCACCAGGCTCTTGATGAAGGCCAGACCATCAGCGATCTCGTCCTCGGTGTAGTTCAGGGTGGAGGTAACGGGATCTGCCCAGTCCTTGCCGTACTTGGACTCGAGGTAGAACACCATCAGGATCATACGGTCGTATGCGCCCAGGTGCATGGGGTAGTAATCGTTGCCCAGCTTCTCCTGGAAAGCCTTACCGGCAGCCATCAGATCGTCCAGAGACTTGGGGACCTCGGTGATGCCAGCCTTATTAAAGGTGGTCATGTTCCAGTAGAAGATACGGCCGGTCATGGAGACAGGCACGCACTGCTGGCTGTTGGCCACATAGCAAGCGTCCATAGCAGCGGCATCCCACTGGGTCAGGTCGATGAACTTGGAGGTGGTGTTCAGGTCCACGAACTTGCTGCCGTCAGCAGAGTAGTTGTACAGCCAGTTCCAGTTCACCTGGCAGACATCCTGAGCGTTGCCTGCGATGAAGGCAGCAGCCATCTTCTCTTCCCAGCCGGACCATGCGGCGAAGGTGGGCTCCACGGTGATGTTGGAGTGCTCGGTCTGGAAAGCCTCCAGAGCGCTCTGGTAAGCAGCGTGACGGCTGTCGCCGCCCCACCAGCTGATGCTCAGATTGACGGGGCCGTCAGACAGGGCCAGGCTCTCATCTGCGGAAGCAGCGGGAGCCTGAGAAGCAGCGGAAGAAGCGGTGGAAGAAGCAGCGGAGTTGCCGCCGCAAGCAGCCAGCAGACCTGCAGCACCGACAGCGCCGGTAGCCATCAGGAAGTTACGACGAGAAATTGCCTTGCTCATTTTTGTTCTCCTCCTAATAGAAAACATCTTCATGTAGGGGGTCTGCACATGCCCCCTTGTATACAATTATGATAACAAAAGCCACAAGAAAAAGAAAGATGCAATTTACAGTGATACGGGATAAAAACGTACAAATATTGCCCTTGTTTTCGGAATAGATTCGACGTCCTTGCCGAAATGAATAAACTTGCGCTGAAAAACTGTGCAACTTGTATACTTCAATGACTTGCATAAAAATCTGGGATGCAACAGGGGTATACCGGCCAAAATTTCAATAATTCCTGTTACATTTACCGTTCTGCCTGTAAAATTTTGCGCTTTGCAGCTGCCACCCGTACCCCTCTTCTTTTGCCCGCTCTCCCCTTCGGCAGACAAATGTCCCGTTGCAACTGATATATCAATAGTGCAAAAAACGTGCGTATTTCGCCCGGTTGATATATCAGTAACCGCCTACAAACGCAACAAATTGATATATCAGTCTGTATACAGCCTGTTGGGGACTGAACTCCCCCAGTCATCGCTGCGCGATGACAGCCCCCTCTGAGATGGGGCCTTTGGCATGGTGGCACAGTTTCCGGCTGAAGAGAAAAGCTGCTTGCGAAGTCACCCCTTCCGTCTGCTCACTGCGTTCGCAGCCACCTTCCCCAAGGGGACGGCTTTTGGCGGTGGCGGGAAAGTTTCTCATTGCACTTGATACTTTAGCACTGAGGACAACGGCATGCACCCTCTCAGTCACCTTTGGTGACAGCTCTCCCAAAGGGAGAGCCAAGAGCACTGCCGGAAACTTCCTCGTTATACCTAAACTTTAGCGATGAACTTTACGGCTTGGCTCCCCCTTCGGGGGAGCTGGCGCGGGAGCGCCTGAGAGGGTTCATTCCGCGCAAAAAAGCCGCCGCACCCGGCACGGTGCAGCGGCTTGTATACAATATAAAAGTATCTCAGTTTTTCTTTGCAGCGTAGAACGCCCGCCGTGCCTTAAAGTAGCACTGGGGGCACATGCTGACGTACTGCACATCGTTTTCAAGGTCGATAGCTACCTGCTCACCCTCAAAGACGAACTGTCCGTTCACCTTGCGGCAGTTGCAGATAGCTTTGCGCCCGCAGGTGCAGATGGTTTTCATCTCTTCGATGGTGTGCGCCAGCTCCAGCAGACGGGTAGAGCCCGGGAAGCCCTTGAGGGAAAAATCTGCCCGCAGACCGTAGCAGATCACCGGGATGTTCAGGTCTACCGTGATCATAAACAGCTGCTCGGCCTGCTCTGGGGTGAAGAACTGGCTCTCGTCGCACAGCACACAGGCCAGCGGCCCGGAGGCAGTGTTTGCCGCCTTCACGGCTTCGAATACGTCCAGCTCCGGCGGGATCAGCAGGTCTGCTTTGCGGCGCACGCCCAGACGGCTCACCAGCTCCCCGCCGCCCTTGGTATCCACCTGCGGCTTCAAAATAAGCACCTTCATGCCCTGCTCTTCGTAGTTGTGTGCCACCTGCATCAGCGCCGTGCTCTTGCCGCTGTTCATGGCACCGTAGCGGAAATACAATTTTGCCATGCCGTCACTCCTGATTGCGCAGACGGTAGCCCAAGCTCATCAGGCTGTCGCCCAGATGGACGTTTTCCACCACCACATTGGGGTATGGCACCGACAGGTCATAGTGGGAGAAGTTCCAGAAGCCCTCGATGCCCAGATCCACCAGCCGTCCGCTGACCTGCCGTGCACCCTCGCGGGGGACGCAGAGCACCGCCACCTTGGGCTTGTTTTCCTCGCAGAAAGCCTCCAGCTCGTCAATATGCCGGATGCGGATGCCGCTGATCTCCTTGCCCACCTCGTTTTCGGCCACGTCAAAGGCCGCGATCAGCTTGTAACCGTTGGTATCGGTGGTGATAAAGCGGCTCACAGCCTTGCCCAGACGGCCGCAGCCGATCAGGATGGTAGGCAGACGGTCGCCGTTGCCGAACAGCAGGCTTTCCAGAATGGAAAGCAGATTCTCCACCGAGTAGCCGATGCCCTGCCGACCGTTCACGTCACCGATGCAATTGAAGTCCTGCCGCACCTGTGAGGCGGTGGTGCCCATCTGAGAGGCCAGCTCCCGGGAGGAGATACTGGTAATGCCGTCGGCCTGCAAGGAGCGCAGATACCGGTAATATTTGGGGAGACGCTTGATCACAGGGATCGATGCTTTCTGGGGGGTGTTCATAGGAAAATTCTCCTTTCTGCCCAACGCGCTGCAGCTTCTGCCGCCATGCAAGGGGCTTCTTTGCGCGCAGAGAGATGTTCCGTTTTATCCTGTAATATTATTTAAAGTATACAGCATGATAGGCAAATGTCAAATACCTATTTATAAAAAAAGCAAAAAATTCACAAAGTTTTTTGTTTCTTTTCTCCTGCATAGTTCCCCGGCAGACGGGGGATACTGACCCCACAAAGACCCCGCTACGGAAGGAGAAACGCGCATGGATACGGCAAAAGACACCCCCGCAGAGCAGCACCGGATGGAAAAAGAGGACATCGAGGATCTGGGCACGGTCACCCTGACCCGGGGCGGTCATGTCATCCACTGCCTGACCGTCATCGGCCAGATCGAAGGGCACACTGAAGCGCCGCAGGGGCAAAAGACCACCAAGTACGAGCACGTCATCCCCCAGCTGGTGGCGGTGCAGGAGGACCCCCGCATCGAGGGGCTGCTGGTGCTGCTGAACACGGTGGGCGGCGATGTAGAGACCGGCCTTGCGCTGGCAGAGCTGATCGCCAGCATCTCCAAGCCCAGCGCCACGCTGGTGCTGGGCGGCGGGCACTCCATCGGCATCCCACTGGCGGTCAGCGCACGGCACAGCTTTATCGTGCCCACCGCCACCATGACGGTGCATCCGGTGCGGCACTCCGGGCTGATCTTGGGCGTCCCGCAGACCATGCACTGCTTTGAGCAGATGCAGCAGCGCATCACCGGCTTTGTAGCCGCCCACAGCGGCATGCCGGAAAAGCGCTACACCCAGCTGATGCTCCACACCGGGGAGCTGGTCATGGACATGGGCACGGTGCTGGACGGACGCCGCGCCGTAAAGGAAAAGCTCATCGACGAGCTGGGCGGTCTTTCGGACGCGCTGGCGTGGCTGTATAAGGAAATTGAGCAGGGGTGAAGCTTTGCAGCTTCGCCCAAGCTGGACGATTTGAACTGCGCTCCGCGTTGCTTTGCGCATATTCAGCGGAAAATTATTTTTTATTTGCAGTTCCGAAACGCCTGCGGGCGTTTCGGAACTGCCTTTTCACGGGATGGGTTTGGGACGAACTCCCTCAGTCAAAACCTGACGGTTTTGCCAGCTCCCTCGGAGAGGGAGCCTCTGGCGCAGCCGCCAACTTTGCACTTTAACCGGAAACTGTACCGTCATGCCAAAGGCCCCATCCCAGAGGGGGCTGGCTGCGACCAGCGGGAGCAGACTGGGGGAGTTTTATTCTTCCAACAAAAACAACATTATGGTTTGCCATTTTTGCCCTTGCGTGGTACAATAGTAGAATCAATTATTGTGTCTATGGGAAGTTGGGGAACAGAGTAGAATGGCAACGAAAAAACGAAAATCAACGAAACGGCGTACTGCTGCCCGCCGCAAAAAGGCAGAACAGCGGCTCCCGGCAGGGCTTGGCACCCTGTTCGGCGGCCTGCTTCTGATGGTGCTGGCCTTCGTGCAGGGCGATTCCGCATGGCGGGTGCTTCATGATGTGCTGTTCGGGCTGTTCGGCTGCGGCAGCTTTGTGCTGGGTGCAGCCGTGTGCTGTCTGGCCGTTTTGTACACCCGGGGCGAGGAGCTGCTGTCCCGCATCCTCAAGCTGGTGCTGGGGCTTGTCTTTGTCTGCGGCACGGTCATCGTGTTTTCCGATATCCAGCCGCAGGGGCTGTCGGCGCTGCAAATGCTTTCCGCCTGCTACGCCAATGGCGTCAACGCATGGTTTTCCGGCGGCGCAATGGGCTTTGTACTGGGCGGCGTGCTGCTTTTGCTGTGCGGACGCCCGGCGGCAAACCTCATTATGATCGTGCTGTTGCTGTGCGGCAACCTGTATATTTTTGACATCACCCCCGCCGAGGTCTGGGTCTGGCTGTGCGCTGTCACCGGCGGCATCCGCGCCCGCGGCTCTGCCTTTGCAGAGCAGAGCGCTGCCCGCCGCGCCGAGCGCGCCGCCATCCGGCAGGCCGAGCGGGAGATTGACGAGGAATACGACGAAGCCGAGGACGAGCCGCTGGACGAGGAGGACGAGCCCGCCGGGCTGCATCTGGGTGTACCGGACTGGATGTCCGGCGTGCTGCGCTGGGGGCACAAGGTAACGCAGGAGATGGAAGCAGACGCAGCAGACCCCGAAGCCGCACCCGCCGCCCCTGCTCAGCCGGAGCCTGCACCCACTGCGCCGTCTATCACCCCGGTGCGGGTCAGTGTTGCGCGTCCCCGCGCTGCCTTTGACGTAGACCTTGGCCCCGACCACACCGCCCTTTCCGAGGGCGGCAGCGAGCCCATTGAGCCGCTGATCGTCGGGCCGGGCGGCACCTTCGGGCAGGACCCGCTGCGCCCTGCGCCCAAGCCCACGCCGCCGCCCATCGTGGCAGACCCGGTGGTCACCGCTGCGGCAGATTTCTTTGCCAAGGACGCCCCGCAGCCGGAAGAACCTTCCCCTGCCCCTGTTTTTGATGCTCCCATCGTCCAGCCGACAGCGTCGGTGGTGCACCCGCAGATGCCGCCGGAAGCTGCGCCCATCCAGCCCGCCGTGCCCCGGGTGAGCGCCGAGAACGCTGTGGCGTTCCGCTCTGCACCGGACGAGGACGGCTGGATCAGCATCACCGCCGAGCCAGTGGAGGAAAAGGACATCAACTCGCTGGTGGCAGCGGCCATGGAAAAGCCCGCCGTCTCCGAGCAGGCAGCCGCTACCGCCCCCGCCGAGGAGACCGAGCCGGTGGACAGCTACGAGTACCAGTACCCGCCCATCGAGTTGTTTGAAAAAACGCAGGAGGAAAGCGACCCCGGTGCACAGGAGGAACTGAAGGCCAACGCCCAGAAGCTGGTGGACACGCTGGAAAGCTTCGGCGTGCGCACCCGGGTGCTGGATATCTCCCGCGGACCCTCCGTTACCCGGTACGAATTACAACCCATGGCGGGCGTGAAGATCAGCCGCATCACCTCGCTGGCAGACGATATCGCCCTGAACCTCGCGGTGGCAGACGTGCGTATGGAAGCCCCCATCCCCGGCAAACCCGCCGTGGGCATCGAGGTGCCCAATCACAAAAAGACCGCCGTTTCCATCCGCAGCATCTTTGAGAGCCAGAGTTTTCTGCGCATGACCTCGCCGCTGGGCATCGCCCTTGGCAAGGATATTGCCGGTGTAGCGCAGGTGACCGACCTGTGCAAAATGCCCCACCTACTCATCGCGGGCAGCACCGGCAGCGGTAAATCCGTGTGCGTGAACAGTATCATTATGAGCCTGCTGTTCCGCTCCAGCCCGGAGGACGTCAAGCTGCTGCTCATCGACCCCAAGGTGGTGGAACTTGCCGAGTATAACGGCATCCCCCACCTGCTGATGCCCGTTGTCACCGAGCCCCGCAAGGCCGCCGGTGCACTGGGCAGCGCGGTGCAGGAGATGGAGCGCCGCTACCACCTGTTTGCGGAGAACAACGTGCGCGACATCAAGTCCTTCAACAAGCTGGCTGCCGAGCAGCCGGAGCTGGAAAAGATGCCCTACATCGCCATTATCATCGACGAGCTGGCCGATCTGATGATGGTGGTGGGCAAGGACGTGGAAGATTCCATCTGCCGCATCGCTCAGAAAGCCCGTGCCGCCGGTATGCACCTGATCGTTGCCACCCAGCGCCCCAGCGTGGACGTGATCACCGGCCTGATCAAAGCCAACATCCCCAGCCGCATTGCCTTTGCGGTGTCCAGTCAAGTGGACAGCCGCACCATTCTGGACGGTGCCGGTGCAGAAAAGCTGCTGGGTCAGGGCGATATGCTCTTTATGCCCGTGGGCGCACCCAAGCCCACCCGTATCCAGGGCACCTTTGTGCGGGATGAAGAGATCAGCCGTGTGCTGGACTTTATCAAGTCCAGTGCCACCGTGCAGTACGACGAGGCCATGATTGAGGCCATGGAAAAGCACGCCATTCAGGACGGCAAAAAGGGCGGCGGCGGTGCCGACGCCGAGGAGGACGCAGGCTCCGACCCCATGTTCAAGCAGGCCGTGGATGTGGTCATCGACGCCGGTCAGGCCTCCACCAGCCTGCTGCAGCGCCGCTGCAAGCTGGGCTACGCCCGCGCCGCCCGCATCATGGACGAGATGGAGCAAAAGAGCATCATCGGCCCCTACGAGGGCGCAAAGCCCCGCGCCGTGCTCATCAGCCGCCAGCAGTGGCTGGAAATGCAGATGAACCAACCGGAGGAATAATAAAGGAGCATTATGGAACATTCTACTCCCCAGATCTACACCGAATTTCTTCCCATCAGCCGGGCGGACATGGAAGCCCGGGGCTGGGAGCAGCTGGACTTTGTGGTGGTGGGCGGTGACGCCTATGTGGACCACCCCAGCTTTGGCACCGCCATCATCAGCCGCCTGCTGGAAGCCGAGGGCTACAAGGTGGGCGTGCTGGCGCAGCCCCGCTACACCGACTGCGAGGACTTCAAGCGGTTCGGCAAGCCCAAGTACGGCTTTTTCATCGGCGGCGGCAACGTGGACAGCATGGTCAGCCACTATTCCGTGGCAAAGATCCCCCGCGCCGAGGACGAATACTCCCCCGGCGGCAAGGCCGGTGCCCGCCCGGACCGCAGCGCCACCGTGTACACCAAGCTTGCCAAGCAGGCTTACCCCGACCTGCCGGTGATCTTAGGCGGTCTGGAAGCCAGCCTGCGCCGGTTTGCCCACTACGATTACTGGCTGGACACCGTACTGCCCAGCATCGCGGAGGACTCCGGTGCAGACCTCATCAGCTTTGGCATGGGCGAGCACCAGACCGTGGAGATCTCCCGCCGTCTGGCCGCCAGGGAGCCGGTGGAGAGCATCACGGACGTGAACGGCACCTGCTACCTGACCGATTTCGACCACCTGCCCCAGCGGTATGTGGAGTGCGCCGGTTTTAAAAAGGTAGCCGCCGATAAGACCGCCTACGCCAAGGCCTGCCGCATCCAGATGGATAATCAGGACGTGGTCAGCGGCCAGATCATTGTACAGAAGCAGAGTGAAAAGTATCTGGTGCAGAACATCCCCGCAAAGCCGCTGGTGCGCGGAGAGTTGGACAAGGTATACGCCCTGCCCTACACCCGCCGCTACCACCCCATCTACGAGAGCATGGGTGGCGTGCCCGCCATCCGTGAGGTGCAGTTCTCCATCATCCAGAACCGCGGCTGCTTCGGCGGCTGCAACTTCTGCGCTATTCAGCTGCATCAGGGACGGCGGGTCACCAGCCGCAGCGCCGACAGCATCGTGGAGGAAGCCGAGCGCATGACCCACGAGCCGGATTTCAAGGGCTACATCCACGATGTGGGCGGCCCCACCGCAAACTTCCGCTTCCCCTCCTGCCGCGAGCAGATGCTGCGCGGCATGTGCACCGGCGGCAAGCACTGCCTTGCCCCCACTACCTGCTCCCACATGATCGTGGACCACAGCGACTACCTTAAAATTCTGCGCCGGGTGCGGGAGCTGCCGGGCGTGAAAAAGGTGTTCATCCGCAGCGGCATCCGGTTCGACTACCTGATGGCTGACCCGGACGATACCTTCTTCAAGGAGCTGGTGGAGTACCATGTGTCCGGCCAGCTGAAGGTCGCCCCGGAGCACTGTGCCCCCAACACCCTTGCCTACATGGGCAAGCCCCCCATCGAGACCTTTAATAAGTTCAAGGATAAGTTCTATGAGCTGAGCAAGAAGGCGGGCAAAAAGCAGTATCTGGTGCCCTACCTCATGTCCAGCCACCCGGGCAGCACCCTGAAGGACGCGGTCTATCTGGCCGAGTACCTTTATAAGAACCATATGCGCCCGGAGCAGGTGCAGGACTTCTACCCCACCCCCGGCACCGTGAGCACCTGTATGTTCTATACCGGCCTTGACCCCTACACCCTCAAGCCGGTGTTTGTGGAAAAGACCCCCGAGGGTAAGGCGCTGCAGCGTGCGCTGCTGCAATACTACGAGCCCCGCAACGCCGAAAAAGTGGTCAAAGCCTTGCAGCTGACCCACCGGGAGGACCTCATCCCCCTGCTGGTGCCCGCCGCAGGCCGCCGCGCCGTGCAGCGCACCGCCCGCCGGGCAGAGAGCGCCGAGGTGACCATCCACAACGATGGCACCTATACCGTACACCCCAGCCAGAAGGGACGCAGCACCGGCAAAAACGCCCGCGCTGCCGCCCCGGCAGGCCGTCAGCCCAGCCCGGGCGCGCGCTTTGCGCCCAACTCTGCGCCCGGCCACAAACCCAAAAACAATCAACAGAAAGAGAACGCAACGTGGAAAACTGGAAAGAAGAAAAAGTAACCCTGTTCCCCCGCCGTCTGTTCCTGCGGTTGGCTGCGCTGGCACTGGCTGCTGTGCTGGCGCTGGGGCTTACCGCCTGTGACAGCAACGGCGGACATATCGTCAAGCCCTCCACCGGGACAAGCCAGCCCTTCGAGATGCACTTCATTGATGTAGGACAGGCGCTGAGCGTACTGGTAGAGTGTGACGGACAGTTCATGCTCTACGACGGCGGCAACGTGGACGATGGCAGTCTGGTGGTATCCTATCTGCAAAAGCAGGGAGTGGAGCAGCTGCAATATGTGTTCTGCTCCCACGCCCACGAGGACCATGTGGGCGGTCTTGCCGCCGTGATGGCAAAGTTCCCGGCGGGGCATGCTTACAGCCCGGTGACGGAAGCCTCCACCAAATGCTTCAACGATTTTGTCAAGTACACCCGTCAGCAGGGTCTGCAATTGGAGGTGCCCTCCGTGGGCACCGTCTGGCCGCTGGGCAGCGCCACCGTTACCCTGCTTGGCCCGGTGACCGGGTACAGCGACACCAACAACACCTCGCTGGTGCTGCGCATCGACTACGGCAACACCAGCTTTCTGCTGACCGGCGACATGGAAAAGACCGCCGAGACCGACCTTGTGAACAGCGGTGCCAACCTGAAAGCTGACGTACTGCAAGTAGGGCACCACGGCTCCAGCACCAGTACCAGCTACCTCTTTCTGAACGCTGTTCTGCCGGAAATGGGCGTCATCTCCTGCGGCACGGGCAATAAGTACGGCCACCCGCACGAGGAGACCTTGAGCATCCTGCGGGACGCAAAGGTGGACGTCTACCGCACCGACCTGCAAGGCACCATCACCATTGGCAGCGACGGTCAGAACTTCACCGTGGGCACCGAGCACTTTGTACCGGACAGCCAGCTGAACCCCACCGACCCGTCGTCCTCCAGCACTGCACAGCAGGCTTACATTGGCAACGTGAACAGCAAAAAGTTCCATCTGCCCACCTGCCCCAATCTTCCTTCGGAAAAGAACCAGATCCTCTTTTCCAGCTATGACGAAGCCATTGCCGCAGGTTATGCCCCCTGCGCAAGCTGCATTAAATAAGGAGTGCACTCCCCCGGTCATTGCTGCATGATGACCGAGGGAGTTTTTATTTCTCCCTTTTTGCGGGATTGATAAAAGCCCACAAGTGCGGTATACTGAATAGTACTTTATTTAAGAGAAGTAAGGAGGTGCGGCCCATGGCGATCGGTGTACCCCGCCCGCTGGCGTTGGAAAAGCCGCAGGCAGTGGATCTGGCACAGGCGGCGCGGTATTTCGGCGCGCGCGGCGAGCCGGACGCTGCCACTCTGGCACTACTGCAAAAGTGCGCGGTGCCGCTGCTGGCGGCGGCGACGCCCCGGGCGGTGTGGCTGCTGGCAGACACCCCCGCTCTGACCGAAGCCGGGCTTCTGCCCGGTGAGGACGTGCACAAGCACCTGAAAGGCTGCGGGCAGGCCATTCTGCTGGCGGTAACACTGGGCCCCGGGGTGGATGCCCAGATCCGCCGGGCGGGCGTAGGCGACATTGCCGCCGGGGTGGCCTCCGATGCCTTGGGCAGCGCACTGGCCGAGCAGACCGCCGATGCTGCCGAGGCGCAGCTGCGCCAGTGGGCAGCCACTGAGGGAAAGTATCTGACCGGGCGCTTTTCGCCCGGCTACGGCGATTGGGACATCGCGGTGCAGCCGCTGGTGGCAGCGGCGCTGGACACCGTACGCAAGGCCGGGCTGTGCGTCACCGACACCAACCTGATGACCCCGCGCAAGAGCGTGACCGCCCTGCTGGGGGTCAGTGACCACCCGGTAAAGGGACAACTGGCCGGGTGCGGCCATTGTGTGCTGCGCACCCGCTGCGAATACAGAAAGAGGGGAAAGACCTGTGCAAGTGAATGAACTTTTCAAGCAGAGCAATACCATCCTGCTGGACGGCGGCATGGGCACCATGCTGCAAGCTGCCGGGCTCAAGCTGGGCGCACGCCCGGAGGAGCTGAACATCACCGACCCGGCGCTCATTGAGGGCATCCATGGGCAGTACGCTGCGGCGGGCAGCCGCATCGTCAACGCCAACACCTTCGGTGCCTCCGCCCACAAGCTGGCGGGCAGCGCCTACACGCTGGAGCAGGTCATCGCCGCAGGCATTGCCAACTGCAAGCGCGCCTGTGCGCCCTACGGTGCGCTGACTGCGCTGGACGTGGGCCCGCTGGGCGAACTGCTGGAGCCCAGCGGAACGCTGGCCTTTGAGGATGCTGTGGCCGAGTACGCCCGCATCGTCAAGGCGGGCGAAGCCGCCGGGGCGGACCTGATCTTTTTTGAGACCTACACCGACCTGTATGAGCTGAAAGCTGCCCTGCTGGCTGCCAAGGAGAACACTCACCTGCCCATTCTGGCCAGCATGAGTTTTGAAGCAGGTGGGCGCACCTTTACCGGCTGCACGGTGGAAAGCTTTGCCGCCACCGCCCGGGGCTTGGGTGCCGATGCCGTGGGCATCAACTGCTCGCTGGGCCCTAAGGAGATCTTCCCCATGGCAAAGCGGCTGGCAGAAGCCGTGCCCGGCAACTTCCCGGTGTTCGTCAAGCCCAACGCCGGTCTGCCCCGGGCAGACGGCAGCGGCTACGACATCACCCCGCAGCTATTCGCCTTGCAAATGAAGCCCTACCGGGAGCTGCATCTGTTTGCCGCCGGCGGCTGCTGCGGCACCACCCCGGAGTTCATCAAGCTGCTCAACGGCACCTTTGCAGGCTGCACCCCGGGGCGTCCCGCGCACCGGATGCCCTCGGTGCTGTGCACCCCGGTGGACACCGTTACGGTGGACGGCATCACGGTGGTGGGCGAGCGCATCAACCCCACCGGCAAAAAGCGCTTCCAGCAGGCACTGCGGGAGGGCGACATGAACTATGTGCTGGAACAGGCCGTCAGTCAGGCAGAAGCCGGAGCACAGGTTCTGGACGTGAATGTGGGCGCACCCGGCGTGGACGAGCCGGTGCTGATGGAGCAGGTGGTCAAGGCTCTGCAAAGCGTGACCAGCCTGCCCCTGCAGCTGGATTCCTCCAACGTGGAAGCGCTGGCGCGGGGTCTGCGGGTGTACAACGGCAAGCCCATCGTCAACTCCACCAACGGCGAGCCGGAAAAGCTTGCCGCCATCCTGCCGCTGTGCAAAAAGTACGGAGCCGCCATCGTGGGGCTTGCCATCGACGAAAAAGGCATCCAGCCCAAGGCCGCAGACCGCGTGGCCATTGCCCGCCGCATCACCGAAGCGGCACTGGCAGCGGGCATCCCCCGGGAGGATATCTACATCGACTGCCTTACCCTGACCGCCAGCGCCCAGCAGGAGGATGTGCTTGCCACGGTGCAGGCGCTGGAAGCCTGCAAAAAGGAGCTGGGGGTGCGCACCGTGCTGGGCGTGTCCAACATCAGCTTTGGTCTGCCCTGCCGCACCTACCTGAACACCACCTTCCTGACCATGGCCATGTACGCCGGGCTGGATCTTGCCATCATGAACCCTTCCAGCGAGGAGATGATGGCGGCGGTGTACGCCTACAACGTGCTGACTAACCGGGACAGGCAGAGCACAAAGTACATTGAGCGCTTTGCCGACCGCGTGCCCGCCAGCACCGCGCTGGCACAGGCTGCAAAGGCCGCGCCTGCCGCCAGTGCCGCCGAAGCAGAACATACCGGCCCCTACGCCGCCCTGATGAAAGCGGTGGAAAAGGGCTTGAAGGGTGACGCCGCCGCCCATACCCGCGCCCTGCTGGCGGAAAAGCAGCCGCTGGAAGTGGTGGACGAAGCCTTGATCCCCGCCTTGGACATCGTGGGTGGCAAATATGAAAAAGGCACCCTGTTCCTGCCGCAGCTGCTGCAGGCCGCCAGCGCCGCCCAGAGCGCCTTTGAGGAGATCAAGACCGCCATTGCCCAAAAGGGCGAAGGCAGCGCCAGCAAGGGACGCATCGTCCTTGCCACCGTCAAGGGCGATGTGCACGACATTGGCAAGAACATCGTCCGGGTCATTCTGGAAAACTACGGCTTTGAGGTGCTGGACCTTGGCCGGGACGTACCGGTGGAGACGGTGGTAGACACCGTGCGGGAAAAGGATGTGCATCTGGTAGGCCTTTCGGCGCTGATGACCACCACTCTGAAAAGCATGGAGGAGACCATCGCTGCCCTGCACGCCGCGCAGCTGGACTGCAAGATCATGGTGGGCGGTGCCGTGCTGACCCCGGAATACGCCGAGAAGATCGGCGCGGACTGGTACGCCAAGGACGCCAAGCGCAGCGCCGACATCGCCAAGGAGTTCTTTGGGGTGTAACGCAAAAATTTCAGATTCAGACTGCTGAGAAGCGCGGACTTTTCAGCAGTCTTTTTTCATGGGCAGAGCGTTTATTTGCAAACTGTTCAAATTTACCACAAAAAATTGCCACGATTATCTGGCATAATAAGGGTGCACTCAGGGAGAACGGAACGGACATCCCCCATAACCTCCGAAAGGTTCTCCCCGCAAATGCCCATGCAGGCACATTTCCCTGTGGGTGCAGCCGCAGCAGCGGTGCACAGCAGGCCCATAAAAACTGTCTCCCGTTTCTATGCGAGGCAATAGCCAGAACGGCGGACAGACTACCAAATCCCTCCTGATCAAGCCGCAATGTTCAGGGGTTCCTAATACAGCAGGCAGTGTCGCTTTCCTCCTCCTTTCCACGACACTGCCTGCTTTTTGTTTGCATATTTATCGCTATAAAACGAAAATGCCGGAGCATCTGTGGATGCTCCGGCATTTTTATTGTTTGCTCGATTTTTATTGGTTTGTTACTGCGCAGCGGGGAGTTCCTTTTCCCGCTCTTCTTTCAGGATGGCGGTGGCGCGCTGCATGGTGGCAGCGGCGCGGCGCAGTTCCTCGTCCCCAAGCTCGGCGCGCATCCGGCGGTAGCAGCGCTGCAAAAGCGCCTGCTCCTCTGCCATCAGTTCCACCGCCTTGCTGGAAAGCTCCACATAGGTGCGCCCTGCCTCGCGGTCGGTCTTCCACGTCACAAAGCCGCTGTCCTGCAGCTTCTCGATGCCCTTGGAAAGCTCGGTCACCCGCACTCCCATGGCAGCGGCAAGGTCGGCAAGATAGAGCTTTTCGCCGGGGTGTGTCTCCTGCTCTAGCTTGATATAATACAGAATGAGATAATCTGCCCGCTGGATGGTGCTGAACACTTTATCCACGTTGAGCTCGTGGAGGAAGAACCATTCCCCCTGATGCTGCTGCATTTCTTCCATGCTGATGCCCTCCCTTTATGCCCGCTGGCTGCGCGGGATATAATCATGAGTGCCGCCAAGGCTCTTGTAGGCCGGGCGGATGATCTTGTTGGCGCTGAGCAGCTCCTCGATGCGGTGGGCGCTCCAGCCCATGACGCGCGCCACGGCAAACAGCGGGGTGTACAGCTCCATGGGGATGCCCAGCATCTCGTACACAAAGCCGCTGTAAAAGTCCACGTTGGGACTGACGCCCTTGAAGATCTTGCGCTCCTGCGCAATGAGCTGGGGTGCCATGCGCTCGATGCGGGTGTAGAGGGAAAGATCCTTGTCCCGGCCCTTTTCGTGGGCGAGCTGCTCCACATAGCCCTTGAACACCACCTCACGCGGGTCGCTGAGGGAGTAGACGGCGTGACCCATACCGTAGATCAGACCCTTGCGGTCGAAAGCCTCGCCATGAAGCAGCTTTTTCAGGTAGGCTTCCAGCTCCTCGTCGTCCTCGAGGTCGTGGAGGTTGTCCCGGATGTTCTGCATCATGTGCATGACCATCAGGTTGGCACCGCCGTGGCGCGGGCCCTTGAGGGAGCACAGCGCCGCCGCCATGGCCGAGTAGGTGTCCGTGCCGGAGGAGGTAACCACGCGGGTGGTAAAGGTGGAGTTGTTGCCGCCGCCGTGCTCGGCGTGCAGCAGCAGCGCCACGTCCAGCACGCGGGCCTCCAGCGGGGTGTACTGCATATCCGGGCGCAGCATCCGCAAAAAGTTCTCTGCGGTGGAAAGGCTGGGGTCCGGGCGGTGGATATACATGCTGGCGTCTTTTTCGTAGTGGTTATAGGCGTGGTAGCTGTACACCGCCAGCATGGGGAAAATGCCCGCCAGCTGGATGCTCTGGCGCAGCACGTTGGCGGTGTCTAAGTCCGCCGCCTTGGGGTCGTAGGAGGCCAGCGTCAGCACGCTGCGCGCCATGCTGTTCATGATATCGTGGCTGGGCGCCTTCATAATGACATCGCGGGTAAAGTTGGTAGGCATGGTGCGGCACTCGCCCAGCACCGCGCAGAACTGTTCCAGCTGCTCCGGGGTGGGCAGCTGGCCAAACAGCAGCAGATAGCCCGCCTCCTCAAAGGCAAAGCGGCTGCCGCGGCTGCCGTTGATCAGGTCTTTTACGTCATAGCCGCGGTATAGCAGCTGACCGTCTGCCGGGTGCTTGACCCCGTCCACATACTGGAACGCCCGGATATCCGAGATGTTGGTCAGACCTGCCAGCACGCCCTTGCCGGTCTCATCGCGCAGGCCCGCCTTGACCCCGAACTCCCGGTAGAGGTCCTTGGGGATGCGGTCGTGCTCTGCACAAAGGGGCTGCTGCTGGTCGAAGTAGCTTAATACATTCTGCAAATGATCCATGTGTCTGGCTGCTCCTTTCCTGTTCGTCCATATCAGTTTCTCATTTTATAATAACTTTTATATTACAGAACGGATATTTCAGTGTCAACCAACCATTTGTAAACAAAAATAAAACAATTCAGCCGTAGGGGTCGTACAGATCGTACTCCTCGGTCTCCTGATGCTTCTCCTCCAGCACCCGGATGGCCTGCTCTAAGGCGCTCTGGGAGCAGCCGCTCTCGCTTACCAGCGCATGGACGGCGGCGGCAAGGTCGCCATTGAACAGGGTATCCAGCCGCTGCCGCATACAGTACACGCCGTACGCCCGCCGGGTGACCAGCGGCACATACACATTGCAGTTGCCCTGCTTTGCCGACCTGACCCAGCCTTTTTCCTCCAACCGGTAGAGAAAATTCAGCACCGTAGCCGCCGCCCAGCCGGTGGCTTTGAGCTTCTGGCTGATGTCCCGCCGCGCCGCCGCGCCCGGGCACGCCCACACCGCAAGCATCACCTGTTCTTCCGCCGCCGAAAGCGGCCGCAGGGTATCCGGTAAGCCGTACATCTGTTGTACCTCCGTAAATATTATTTTTAGCAGGCTCGCCCTCTCAGGCGCTGCCGAAATACCCCCTCAGTCTGCTCACTGCGTTCGCAGCCAGCTCCCCCAAGGGGACGCCTTATGGCAATGCCGCAAAGTTTCCCGCCACTGCTAAAGCCGTCCCCTTGGGGAAGGTGGATTGACGCGAAGCGGCAAGACGGAAGGGGTACCCGCACGAACTCCCCCAGTCACCTACGGTGACAGCCCCCTCTAGGATGGGGCCTTTGGCATAGCGGTAAAGTTTCCGGCTGAAGCGCAAAGTTTTCGGTTGCGCCAAACCCTCCCCCTTGGGGGAGGTGGATTGACGCGAAGCGGCAAGACGGAAGGGGTCTCACTTTTCTTTTACATTTGTCTCAGTATTCCCAGTATACCGCATCTCCGCCAAAGGTGCAAGGGTGGAAAATCCGCATGGAATCAGGGGATAGTGCATATCTTTTACAATTGTCTTATGTTTTGTCCCTGCGCGGCGTACATTTGTATGCTTTGTGCCATCAGGCGGGGTGCAGGGGCAATATCTTTGTGCAAAGATGCTCTTGTTTTCGGCATGGGAAAACCGGTATACTACGGCTACGGAAAGTAACAGACGTACCGCAAAAACGGCGGTGCTGCGTGATAGGTGTATCACAGGAAAAGGAGAGGTTGATTATGGCACGAGTATATAACTTCAGCGCAGGTCCCAGTATGCTGCCCGAAAAGGTGCTGCGGCAGGCACAGGCCGAGCTGCTGGAATACGGCGACAGCGGCCAGAGCGTCATGGAGATGAGCCACCGCAGCAAGTGGTTCGACGCCATCATCAAGGAGACCGAAGCCACGCTGCGCCGGGTGATGAACATCCCCGATAACTACAAGGTGGGCTTTTTTCAGGGCGGCGCTACCCAGCAGTTTGCCATGGTGCCGCTGAACTTTATGACCACCGGCAAGGCAGACTATATCGTGTCCGGCAACTTCTCGGGTCTGGCTGCCAAGGAAGCCGCCAAGTTCGGCGAAGCCAAGATCGTAGCATCCAGCAAGGATAAAAACTTCACTTATATCCCGGATGTAAACGCCATTGACTACGACAAGGACGCCAGCTACATCCACATCTGCCAGAACAACACCATCTTCGGCACCCAGTATGTGGAGCTGCCGCAGGTGGAGGGCGTGCCGCTGGTGGCAGATATGAGCTCCATGATCCTTTCCAAGCCCGTGGATGTCAGCAAGTACGGCTGCATCTACTTTGGCGTGCAGAAGAACGTAGCCCCCGCCGGTATGGCCATTGCCATCATCCGGGACGACCTGCTGGGTCACGCCGCAGACAACGTGCCCACCATGATGAACTACACCACCCTGCTGGCGAAGGACAGTATGTACAACACCCCGCCGTGCTGGTGCATCTATATGACCGGTCTGGTGCTGAAGTATCTGGAAAACGACATCGGCGGTCTTGCCAATATGCAGAAGATCAACGAAGCTAAGGCCAAGGTGCTGTATGACTATCTGGACGGGCAGGAGTTCTTCACGAACCCTGTGGAGCACCGCTACCGCAGCACCATGAACGTCACCTTCACCAGCCCCAACGCGGACATGGACAAAAAGTTCTGCGCCGAGGCCGCCGAGGCGGGCTTTGTGAACCTGAAGGGCCACCGTCTGGTAGGCGGTATGCGCGCTTCCATCTATAACGCCATGCCTGCCGAGGGCGTGGACAAGCTGGTGGACTTCATGGAGAAGTTCCGTAAAGAGAATGCATAAAGAGGGGTTTCAAATATGTACACCATCAAAACGCTCAACGCCATCAGCCCGGTGGGGCTGGCAAAGCTGCCCAAGAACCAGTTCGATGTCTCGGTGGATGCCGATGCCCCGGACGGTATTCTGGTGCGCAGCGCCGACCTTTTGAACACCACCTTCAACGATAACCTGCTGGCCATCGCCCGCGCCGGTGCGGGTGTGAACAATATCCCGCTGGAGCGCTGCAGCGAGCAGGGCATCGTGGTGTTCAACACCCCGGGTGCCAACGCCAACGCCGTGGCGGAGCTGGTCATCGGCATGCTCATTGCGGGCAGCCGCAACGTGGCCGCTGCCGCCCAGTGGTGCCAAGGTCTGGCCGGTGACCCCGCCATGGCCAAGAGCGTGGAAAAGGGCAAAAAGCAGTTCGTGGGCAACGAGATCAAGGGCAAGACCCTTGGCGTCATCGGTCTGGGTGCCATCGGCTCCCGGGTGGCAAACTGCGCCATCGAGCTGGGCATGGAGGTCTACGGCTACGACCCCTACATCTCCATTGAAGCCGCATGGAACCTGAGCAGTCAGGTGCACCACTGCGTAAACCTGAACGATATGCTGCCCCTGTGCGATTACATCACCATCCATGTGCCCTACCTGCCCACCACCAAGGACACCATCAACGCCCAGACCCTTGCCCTGTGCAGGGATGGCGTCAAGATTTTGAACTACGCCCGCGGCGAGCTGGTGAACACCGCCGCCCTGCTGGAAGCCATGGACAGCGGCAAGGTGTCCGGCTACATGACCGACTTCCCCTCCGAGGCCATTCTCGGTCGTCCCGGCATCGTGTGCACCCCGCACCTTGGCGCTTCTACCCCGGAAGCTGAGGACAACTGCGCCATCATGGCGGCACAGGAGCTGAGCGATTACCTGCGCAACGGCAACATTGCCCACTCGGTCAACCTGCCGGAGGTGCACCAGCCCCGCGCCGGCGGCAAGCGCATCTGCATTATCCACAAGAATGAGCCGGGCATGATCAGCCAGATCACCGCCCTGACCACCGAGGCCGGCCTGAACATTGAAAACATGGTGAACAAGAGCAAAAAGAACATGGCCTACACCATGCTGGACGCTACCGGTGCCGTGGATGCCCGCCTGAGCGAGAAGCTGAGCAGCATCCCCGCCGTCATCCGGGTGCGCATCCTGTAAATGGGAAAACCGCTGATATTTTGCAAATATCGTTGTTCATCCTATAAGCTCCTATTAGAGGTTTTCCATATAGCTCTGCATAATCAGCGCGTTCCCGATGGGGAATGCCTTGTTGTACATATTTTTGTCGTATATGGATTTTTCAGAGTGCGTCTGCAGGGCGCACTCTGTTTTTTGCTTTGCTTTATTTCACCGTGCGCCATAACTCCTTCCGCACCTCTCACCACAGGCTACACTGGCTATCAGCGAAGCTCTTGGACACCGTCCCAAAGATCGCTTACAGCACCGGAGCAATACGCTCCAGTTCTTTCTTCTCCGTGCCTGCCAAATGGAAAAGCGCAAACACCACGGTTACGGTCTCGCTGATGAGGAAGCTCCACCAGATGCCGTAAATGCCGATGGCATTTCCAAGGACATAGGCCAGCGGCAAGAGGACGATGACCTGACGGGCAGCGGAAATGATCAGGCTGGGAACGCCTTTTGAAAAGCCCTGCAAGGCATAGCTGCTCATAACAGAAATGCTGCCGAACACAAAGCTGAGCGCAAGGATGCGCAGCGCCGGCACTCCCAAGGCGAACATCTCCTCAGAGGGGGCAAATGCGTTGATCAGCTGGACGGGGAAAAGCCCCATGATCAGGGTTCCGACAAGACCGATCAGCGCCGAGTAAAGACCGCAAAGACGGATCACCTTTTTGACGCGCTCCCCATGCCGTGCGCCGACATTGAACGCCACGATGGAGATCAGCGCGTTGTTCAAGCCAAAAACAGCCATGTAAACAAAGGTCTGCAGCTTAAAGTAGGCACCAAACACCGCCGTTGCCGTGGTAGAAAACGCCAGCAGAAGCTTGTTGATGCCAAAGCACATAATGCTGGACATGGACTGCATGATAATAGTCGGAATGCCTACCTCACAGATGGCTTTGATGTAAGAACCCTTAAACTGAAAGTCCTGCAGGCTAAATTGAACATCCTTGTTTTTGGTCAGGTTGAAATACACGCCCAGCAGCATGGCAACGATCTGACCGATGACCGTGGCAATGGCTGCGCCCTTGGTGCCCATAGCGGGCAGACCGAAATAGCCAAAAATGAAGATGGGGTCCAGAATGATATTGATAATGGCACCCACGATCTGCATGACCATGGTATAAGCGGTACGCCCGGTAGACTGCAAAATCTTTTCAAAGATCAGCTGGAACAGCTGTCCGAAACCAAAAACGCAGATGATGGTCAGATAGTCAACGCCCATGGAAACGATCTCTGCATCGGGCGTCTGGATCAGATAGAATTTCCGTACACAGAAAAGCCCAAAGAAGCAGATAATGATATAAAACACGATGCCCAGCAAAATGCCATGCAAAGCGGTCTGATTGACCGCTTTTTGCTCCTTTTGCCCCAGATAGCGGGAAAGCAGCGCGTTGATGCCAACACCCACACCGGTACCGGTCGCAATAATAATATTTTGGATGGGAAAGGCCAAAGAGACGGCAGAAAGCGCATTCTCGCCATAATGGCTGACAAACAGGCTGTCAACAACATTGTACAGTGCACCCACCAGCATGGATAAGACCATCGGGGTCGCCATACTGACCAGAAGCTTATTGACGGGCACGGTGCCCATTTTGTTTTCGTTCATTGATAGGTTCCTTTCATAAAAAAGTAGCAAGCTACCTATACAACCGATAAAATTCCGCATACGGAACGACCCGTATGCGGAAGATCATAGACTTTCTATGTTGCTCAACATCTTTTCCGATAATGCGAGGAACAGCTCGACCTGTTCCTGCGGGATCCCTTTGCAAAGTTCTCTGAAGATCTCCCAGTCCATTTCACGCAGTTCTTCATGAATATGAAGATACTCCGGTGTACAGCAGATCTTCTTGTAGCGCCGGTCTAACTTGCTTGGCGTACAAATAACGGCTTTTTTCTTCTCCAGCCGCTTGATGATCCCTGTCATGGTAGGATGCGTGACCATCAGAGAATTTTCCAGATCCTTCTGGTTGATTTCCTCTACGCCTTCCGATTCCAGCTTGCTCAATTCGCCCAATACTCTTAGCTGAGAAACGGTCAAGTCCATCTTGTTTGCCCGCTCTGCCAAGCGCATTTTGAATTCATGATCGAGAATAGCAAAACGCAATCCCGGTGCAATGTTTGTTTCCATAGTGCCCTCCAGTTAGGTAGCATACTACCGATTTTAACATACTCCGGCCTGTGTGTCAAGCGCGCTTTTACAAGCCATCCGTGAGAAAAAATGCCAAAAATAAATGCAAAGGCGATTCTTCACAAAAAGAACCCTTGCATTTATTGGTAAAAATCACCACGCAGCTTCAGTTCAGAACACTCAGCAGCCGTTTGCCGGCTTCCTGCTGCGATTCCCCAAAGGACACCGCCAGCTCCTCCCGCAGGACACGCTCTACCATCTGGTAAAAGTAGGCATCCATGGCGTTGATCTTTCGGCCGCGGCTTTGCTGCTGGGTCTGCTTTTGTCCCAGCTCCTTGAACAGAATCAGGTACTGGTAAAAATCGTTTGTGTGAAGCAGTGCCTGATAGTGCTCTGCCAGTGCCGGTTGTACCCCCGCCGGGATGGGCAGCTTCTCCGCTTTGATCCGTGCAAGGTCGGCTGCTGCCTGCTGTGCCGGGGTTACCGGGCGCAGGACACCCTCTTTTGCCGTGGGGATATAGCTGCGGTCGTGGGAATCCGAAAAATAGGGCCGGAGGGTGTAATATTCTCTGGCGGGCTCGTCGCAAAACCGCCGCAGCCCGACAGCTTCCACCTCGTGCACTCCCAGATTTCCGTAGACCACCAGCGTTCCCGCCTGAAACCGTGACATGGTATTTTCCTCGTTTCCTTGTATGGAAAGGCTGCAAAAACAGACTTTCCAGCGTACTTTCGTTCTCTATAATATTGTACCACGGCCGGGCGGCGGACTTCAAAGGGCATCTTTCACAAAGTTTGTCTCGTGCAATCTGCGCAGAATGCCCAGTACAAATCTTGTGCAAAACTGCCTTTGCAAATTCCCGGCGGGCAGGCTATAATAATTTCGTACAACGAGTAGCACTCATGCGTAAAACCGGTTGCATGAGGGCTGCTCGTTGTTTTTTGTCCTAAAATGGAAAGGTAAAGGTGAATCCCATGGAAAGTTCCAATTAATTTCTCGGCACGGAACGCATCGGCAAGTTGGTTGCCGAGCATCTGGGCATCCGGTGCAACGATGCCGCCAACTATCATATTGCGCTGGATAGCGGGGTCATCGGCATTGAAAAGTGCGCGGAACTCATTGAAAGCCTTGCCTGAGCCGTAAATTCCGGCACGTTCCAAAAAGCAATAAAACGAAAAATCCGAACCCTTCTCCTATCGAGAAAAGGTTCGGATTTTCATTGT
>OLGM01000424.1_pt1 | contig 27737 bp, 29 predicted proteins | sample 1606001 | NCBI WGS metagenome assembly OLGM01 (sample SAMN03283294) | human gut metagenome | biome: human-associated habitat; material: feces | host: Homo sapiens | place: Peru | collected 2012
AAAAAGCATTAAAAAAGATAAAAGCAATTACAGACATAAATCTATACATGACATCAGAAGAAAAACTAAACACAAAACATATAGCACAATTTCATATAAATCCAATAAATGCAATAGAAGAAACAGATAAGCAAAACGAAAAAATCAACTTATATAAACTAAGCATAAAAGAAGGAATGAATATAATATATAATACAAATATAATGTATTATGATAATGTAAATAATACATTACCAAAAGGAATGAATATAAGTGATAATGTATTAATAGACATGAGTATGCATAAAATAAAACTAAAAAAACAAAAAGTATTTAGAATAAATAAAGATATAAATGATATCGAAACAAAAACAAAAATAGTATGTGTATATGAATACGAAATACAAGAAACATAAGAAAATTATGTAAAATATTAATAAAAACCTTGATTTTATAGCAATTTTGGTATAAAATAATAAAGATTTAATATAATAATATGGAGGTAGATTTTATGGCAGAAGTATATATGGCAGGAGATGTAAGAAACGGAACAACATTTGAATTAGATAATTCAGTATATAAGGTAGTAGAGTTCCAACATGTTAAACCAGGAAAAGGAGCAGCATTTGTTAGAACAAAACTAAAAAATGTAATAAATGGATCAGTTATAGAAAAAACATTCAACCCATCAGAAAAATTACAAGGTGCAGAAATAGAAAAAAGAGAAATGCAATACTTATATAATGATGGTGAATTATATTACTTTATGGATAACGAAACATACGAACAAATGCCTTTAAATAAAGAACAATTAGGAGATAGTTTGAAATTCATAAAAGAAAATATGTCAGTAAAAATATTATCATTCAAAGGAAAAGTATTTTCAGTAGAACCACCAATGTTCGTTGAATTAGAAGTTACATATACAGAACCAGGATTTAGTGGAAATACATCTACAAATGCAACTAAACCTGCAACATTAGAAACAGGAGCAACAATAAATGTTCCATTATTTGTTAACACAGGAGATATTATCAGAATAGATACAAGAACTGGCGAATATATGGAAAGAATTTAAGCTTAGAAAGGAAAGGATAATGTCTAACCTAAATAAAAAATATGAAGAAGTTCTTCATAACTTGGAAAATAATATAAAAAATTCAAAAGATTTAGAATATGCCAAAGAGCAATTAAGAGAATTAACAGAATTTTTTATAAATGAAATGGAAACTTTACAAGAAAAAACAACAAAAACAATTGACGAGCTTTCACAAAAACAAACAGAATTAGAAGATAAAATGAAGTTTTTAGAAAAGTCTGTAAAAGAAATTGAAAATGATATATATGAAGCAGATGATGTGTACGATTTAGAAATTGTTTGTCCATATTGCAATTATGAATTTGTTTTAGAAGACGATACTGAAAAAGAAGAAGTTGAATGCCCAGAATGTGGAAATATAATTGAAATAGACTGGGATGGAGAAAGCTTTGAAGAAGGTTGTGGTGGACATTGCTCATCTTGTAGTTCACAATGCGGAATGGAAGAAGAGGATGAAGATGACGAACCTGAAAATAATAAAAATGATAACGAAGATGATATGTAAATAAAAAATACTTATGGTTTAAGCCATAAGTATTTTTTTGTTTATTTTTCAGTTAGATAATTTAAAGGATTAACATATGTATTATTTTCTTTTATTGAAAAATGCAAATGAGCACCAGTTGTAGCACCATTTGTGGGTTTTCCGAGAAGTATCTTTGTATGGATTATTTGGAACACCGATATACATATTTTGGTCCAACTTCTCCAATCTTTTGCCCTTTTCGTATATAATCTCCGACATTTACTATAAAATTAGGGGACATATGAGAATAACCAATTATAAAATTGTCATTTTCAATTTTTATAGTAAATCCATTTGCACCGATTAAACCCAGCATAAATAACCTTTCCATTTATTGAAGAAACTAAACTAGAACCTGTCGGTGCAGCAATATCTATTCCATAATGTAAAGAAGAAGCACCGTGATGTTGGTTTATTTCTAGTTCCAAATTGAGACGAAATTTTGGAATAGCCAGGAGCTGGCCAGGCAAATGAAGTTGATAGTGAATAAATGTTATCTTCAATTTCCGAAGAATCATGAATATTGTTAGAATAAATACTAATAGGGATTACGGTTATAATTATTAAAAATAATACTATAAAAAACATACTAAAAAATAAACGAGAATTAAAAAAACTACTATACATAAAATTACTCCAATCTTAAATAATATAGTAGCCCCCATATATAAACTAATGAATTTTTTCTTTGATTTGTCTCTTTTTTTCTTCATATTTTGCTTTTATTTCTGGCAAAAGTGATTTCACATTAGGAAATGCATTAACTAAACGTCTACCAAGAATAGATTTTTTTCTCAAAATTTCTCTTGTTTTTTCACTAATTTCCTCTGTGTTATCTTTAATAACAGAGCAAGCCGTTGTTTTGAATTTTGAAATAATATTAAATGAAACAATATTATCAATTACAAATGCAATTAGCAAAATTGAACTTATATAAATAATTAATCCGTGAGAAACTTCTGAAAGTAGGCCAGTTACAAATGGATTAACTATACATACAAGTAAAACTCCAAACACACCAAAAATAACAGAATTTTCTAAGCAAACACGACCATTTATATTAAAAGTTTTACGTGAATAATCCCACCATCTTGCTTGGAATAATTTTTCCATAACAAAACTTGTAACATACTCAAAAAATGTACAAACAAATGCTGCAAGAATAAATAAAGCAAATGGATCATTTTTGTAATTATCTAATAATAAAATCATAATAACGGCTGAAAATCCGTAGATAGGACAGTATGGACCAATAAAAAAGCCTCTATTTATGAATTTCCTTTTTTCAATTCCAATTGCAATAACTTCAATTAGCCAACCACCAATAGAATAAATCATAAAAAGCAAAAAATAGTAAAAAATACTATATATTGAAATCATTGTAAATCCTCCTAAGTAATAAATAAAAATATAAGCGGGAACAAAGCCCCGCTAAAATTATCTATTTAATTAAAGCAAGTGTTTCTTTTGCTATCATAAGTTCTTCGTTTGTTGGAACAACATAAACTTTAACTTTTGAATCAGATGAAGAAATTTCTTTTTCTTCTCCTCTTACATTATTTGCATCATTATCTAATTTTACACCTAAAAATTCAAGTTGTTTGCAAACTTCTGCTCTTGTATCTTTTCCGTTTTCCCCGATACCAGCTGTAAATACAATAACATCAACACCATTCATTGCAACAACACATCTTGCAATATAGCTTGCAACTAAATAATTGTAATTATCTAAGGCAAGTTTTGCTCTTTCATTACCTTCTTTTTCTGCTGTTTCAATATCTCTAAAATCAACAGATATTCCAGAAACACCGTAAACACCAGATTCTTTATTTAAAACTTTATCAATTTCGTCAGCTGACAAGTTTTCTTTTTTCATTAAGAATGTAACAATTGAAGGGTCTAAGTCACCACTTCTTGAACCCATAGGAATTCCAGCAAGAGGTGTTAATCCCATACTTGTTTCAACACATTTTCCACCAAGAACTGCTGAAATACTAGCTCCTTGTCCTAAATGGCAAGTTACTATTTTTAAATCTTTAATGTCTTTATCCATAATTTCTGCAACTCTGTGTGATACATATTTGTGAGATGTACCATGGAATCCATATTTACGAACACCATATTTTTCATAGTATTTGTAAGGAATAGGGTAAATGTATCTGTGAGCTGGAATTGTTTGATGGAAAGCTGTATCAAATACACCAACCATTTTTGCGTGTGGAAGAACGGCTTTACAAGCTTCTATTCCAAGCAATCCAGCTGGATTGTGTAAAGGTGCTAATTCAGAACATTCTTTTACTTTTTCAATAACTTCGTCAGTTATAACAACTGAATCGCTAAATTTTTCTCCACCATGAACCATTCTATGACCAACAGCTTCAATTTCTTTTATATCAGAAATAACGCCATATTCTTTGCTTAATAGTTTTTCTATAACAAAACTAATTGCTTCTTTATGAGATGGTACAGGGTGTTCAAATTTATTTTTTTCACCATTGGCTGTGTGTGTTAAAAAAGAAGAATCTTGTCCAATTCTTTCATAATTTCCCTTTGCCAAAACTGTTTCTGTGTCCATATCAATTACTTGATATTTTAGTGATGAACTACCACTATTTAAAACTAAAATCTTCATAATTAAAACTCTCCTTTAAATAAATTACAAGTTAAAACTTGCCTAAATCTGATAAAGCCTATTATATCACAAAAAAATAGAGAAGTGAAGAAAAAAATCACTTTTTTATGCTACTGATATTATAAAACTTGAAAAATAAGAAAGAAAACAAAAAGAAGAAACAAGCAAGTCGAAAAATGTCGAAAAATTTTAGGAATAAATTCGCAAAGAAATATTTACAATTAGATAAATGTGTGGTAACATAATATAGATTGCTTTTATGCATAAAAATTAAAATAATAGATTAATTCAAACTAATCTAATTCAACTTAGGCATGACATAAATAAAAATAAAGGCTATTTCAAGCCGAAGAAATCAAATAAAAAATTAAATAATTACAAGTAATAATTGTATTTTTATAATTCTACTCAAATGAACTGAATATAATCCATTAAGCACATTTTATACTGCTAGACGAGTATTAGGGAAAGTATTGAAAAACATAATTATTACATTGTATAATACAAGGAGGAAATATATTGAACAATGAAAAAAACTTTAAAAAGTGATATTATATTTAAAAATCTGTTTTCTGCTAAAAGAAATAGAGAATTGTTAGTTGACTTATTAGAAAGTATCCTTGAAATAAAAATACATACGATTGAGGTTCAGAAAGAAGTAGAAACAGATATTAGCAACATAAATGAAAAGCTAGGTCGAATGGACATTGTAGCCACAATAAACACCGAACTGATAGTGGACCTGGAAATGCAAAATACCGATTATGAAGATACTGAAAAAAGAGCCGTATTTTATGCAGGAAACTTGATAAAAAATTCCATAAAACCAAAGGAAAAATATGATACCATAAAAGATATAGCAGTAATTTGGATATTAGATTATGAAATGCAAAATGAAAATAAAGAATATTTTACAAGAACTAAAACAGTTGAAGATAAATATTGTAAATATGAAATAATAAAAGGCGTGAAGTATTACTTTATTGAATTACCTAAATTTAGAAGAATAGTAACAAAGAAGTTAGAAACCAAGCTAGAAGAATGGTTAGCATTAATAGATTATGAAAGAAAGGAATTGATAGAAATGTCAATAAATCAAAATGAAAAAGTAAAAAAAGCAAAAGAAGAATGTGAATACCTACAAGGAGACGAAGCAGCACAAAGACTAGAAGAACTAAGAAACAGAGCAATTCGAGACGAAAAGGCTGCATTTAGTTGTGGAGTAAAAAAAGGTTTGATAGAAACTGCCAAGCAGATGATAAAAAATAACATAGATATAAATATAATACAAAAATGCACAGGGCTTAGTTTGAAAGAAGTAAAGAGATTATAAAAAGTTTTTACATTTTGGAAAATACATAAAAATACATACAGTAGAGGTGCAGAAAGAAGTAGAAACAGATATTAGTAACATAAATAAACTAGACAAAAAGTTGATTATAAAATATACTGGATTAACAGAAAAAAATTGAAGCAATTGCATTATGAAAAAAATAAAAATAATTTAATTTACAAAAAAATCACATTCATGAATTATTGCAATATAATAAGAATAAGTATATAATATATACCAATTAGAAGATATGACTATATTTTCTAGATAAGCTTCTTTTTTAAGGAGAAATATTATGAAAAACTTTTTTAAAACTTACAAGTCAATTATTATACTTTTGGTTGCGATAATAATTGGCACTATCGTTGGGATAGTATTCAAAGAAAAGGCAGCCGTTCTAAGTCCTTTTGGGGATATCTTTTTAAATTTAATGTTCGTTGTTATAATCCCACTAATATTTTTAAGTATTACAACATCAATAACAAAAATGAAACAACCCAAAAGGTTAGGAAAGATTATGGTTACTATTGTAACTGTTTTTGTACTTACTTCATTAGTTGCAGTGTTAGTAGGCGTTGGAGCTACATATTCGTTTAAATTAGTAAGTACAGATGATGGCGAGTTGATTAAAAATTCGCTAGAAAGTGGAGAAAATGTAAATACAGAGGATGAAGATGTATCAATTTTGCAAAGAACGGTTGATGCACTAACGGTAAACGACTTTTCAAAACTATTTTCAAAAAGCAATATTATTGCAGTAATTCTTGTTTCTATTCTTGTTGGAATATCTATAAATCTAACCGGGGAAGCGGGAAAACCAGTTTTGGACGTTTTGAATTCAGCATATGAAGTAATAATGAAGTTAATTAAAATTATTATGTATTATGCTCCGATAGGACTTGGATGTTATTTTGCTTCATTGGTAGGAACTTTTGGAAGTACAATTGCAGTGGGATATTTAAAAACTTTTGTACTTTATACAGTAGTTTCTGTATTATTTTATGTAATTGTGTATTCGATTTATGCTTTAATAGCAGGAGGAAAGAAGGGATTTGTGGCATTTTGGAAAAATATAATTCCACCTACAATAACATCACTTGCAACTTGTTCGTCAGCTGCTTCGATTCCTAGTAATACAGAAGCAGCAAAGAAAATAGGAGTATCGCCAGATATTGCAGAAACTATGATACCTCTTGGAACTAGCTTCCATAAAGATGGATCTATAATAGGTTCTGTATTTAAAATAATGTTTTTGGTTTGCTTATTTGGAGCAAATCCGGGAATTGGTCAAATAATAATAGTTGCACTTATTGCTAATTTATTAGTAACGGCTGTGCCAATTGGAGGAGGCACTATATCAGAAATGCTAATACTTACAATGATGGGCTTTCCAGTAGCAGCATTACCAATTTTAACAATAATAGCTACAATAATAGATCCACCAGCTACAATGCTAAATGTAGTAGGAGATGCAAGTTCTTCAATGCTTGTTGCGAGAATTGTGGATGGCAAGGAATGGATGAAAAAATAATGAAAAAGTATGCAAATAAGGAAATAAAGTCCGATGTTTGCATACTTTTAATTTTCTTGTTCATACTAGTCGATTTTCTTGACTTTGTGTGATTATTTCTATATAATCTTAATAGATTTTTATATGATAAATTTATGGAGGTTTTATGCATTTTATAGATGAAATTAAAAATAGAGCACAGATGGAGATTAAAACTATTGCGCTTCCAGAAGCTTATGATGAGAGAGTTTTGAAAGCGGCTGTTAAGGCTGAAAGTGAGAAAATTGCAAAAATTATTTTGGTTGGAGATAGAAAAAAAACATTGGAGTTTGCAGAGGAAAAGAATATTGATATTACACAAATTAAGTTTATTGATATTAGTTCTTATGATAAATTAGACGAGATGGCTAAAAAATTGTATGAGCTTAGAAAACACAAGGGAATGACCATAGAACAGGCTAAAAGTCTTGTTTTAGATCCAGTTTATTTTGGCATTATGCTAGTTAAAGATGGATTAGCTGATGGATTGGTTTCAGGGGCGGCTCATTCTACTGCTGATACTTTAAGACCAGCACTTCAAATTATAAGAACAAAAGAAGGAGAAAAACTAGTATCATCATTTTTTATAGTTGAGGTGCCTGATTGCAAATATGGTGAAAATGGTTTGTTTTTATTTGCTGATTGTGCATTAAATGAATCTCCGAATAGCGAGGAATTAGCTGATATTGCTGTGAGTTCAGCTAAAACTTTTGAAAAATTAGCACAAAAAGAAGCAAAGGTTGCAATGCTTTCATATTCAACACATGGAAGCAAGGTGTCTGAAAAAACTCAAAAAGTAAGATTAGCAACTGATATTGTAAAACAAAGATATCCTAATATAAAAGTTGAAGGAGAGTTGCAAGTTGATGCTGCAATTGTGCCAGAAGTTGTAAAAACAAAAGAGGTTAAGAGTGAAGTAGCAGGAAAATGTAATACTTTGATATTCCCAGATATTAATGCTGGAAATATCGGGTACAAACTTGTACAAAAATTAGCAAAAGCAGAAGCTTATGGCCCAATATGTCAAGGAATTGCTAAGCCTGTAAATGATTTATCAAGAGGTTGCAATGTTGACGATATTGTTGGGGTTATTGCAATTACCGCAGTACAAGCACAGTAAATAAAAAAGAAGAGGTAAGAAAATGAAAAAGCAAAGAGAAATAATATTTATGATAATGGCTATTGTATGCATAATAATATTTGGAACAGCAATGGCACCAATTAGCCTACAAAACGATACTTTTTATACAATAAAAATTGGACAATATATAATGGAAAATGGAATATCACAATATGACCCATTTTCTTGGCATCAAAATTTGCCATATACATTCCCTCATTGGGCTTATGATGTTGGAATGGCATGTATTTACAATATTGGAGGAATGTTTGGAATATATTTATCAACTGTTGGTCTTACAACTATTTTGGCAGTTGTATGGTTTTTAGTAAATTGCAAATTAACAAAAAATAAATTATCTTCATTTATTTTGACTATGGCTTTAATATATTTAATGGCTCCATATATTGCCGCAAGAGCACAACTTTTAACATTTATATTATTCACATTAGAAGTATTTTTTATCGAAAGATTTTTAGTTAGCAAAAAAATCAGATATGCAATAGGGCTAATCATATTGCCAGCAATAATTGCAAATGTGCATTTAGCAGTATTCCCGTTCTATTTTGTACTATTTTTACCATATATAGGAGAATATGTATTTGCAGTTTTAGCTGATTTACCTAACATTATTAGAAAATTCAAAATACATAGAATCGATACTAAAATACGCAAAGGAAAGCTAGTAGGAGAGAAAAAGGAAAATAAAGAAAAATTAGCAAAAGAATTAGAAGAAAAAATCAAAAAATCAACAGAAAACAGAGAAAGAAGAAAAGCAAGAGCTTATAAATTAGATGTTCCAAGAAATGATAATGTAAGATGGCTTATATTAATAATGGTAATATGTGCATTTACAGGATTTTTAACACCCCTTGGAGATACTCCATATACATACCTTGTAAAAACAATGCAAGGAAATACTACACAAAATATAAACGAGCATTTACCAATTGTTCTTATATCTGCAAAGCCACAATTATGCATAATAGCCCTATTTTTAGCAATTCTTATATTTACAGATACTAAAATTAGATTAAAAGATTTCTTTATGATAGGTGGATTATTGTTATTAGCACTAATGTCTAGAAGACAGATGTCTATGTTTGCACTAATTGGACTAATTGTTTTAAATAGACTAATAGCACAATTGGCAAATAAATATGATAAAGATGGATGTGCAAAATTTATTCAGAAAATTCAAACACCGATAGGGATGATGGGACTATTACTGCTAGTGCTTATAATGTGTATTCCATTTGTAAAACCTAAAATGGATAATCAATTTATACCAGAGAGTGATTATCCTGTGCAAGCATGTGATTATATTTTAGAAAATATGGATTATAAAAATATCAAATTATATAATGAATACAATTATGGAAGTTACTTGATATTTAGGGGTATACCAGTATTTATAGATTCCAGAGCAGACCTATATACACCAGAGTTTAATGGGGACAAAGATAGAGATATATTCACAGATTTTATGAATATATCAACATTAGGACAATATTATGAGGAGTTATTTGAAAAGTACGGAATAACCGATGTTTTAACATATAAATCAAGTAAATTAAATATGCTAATTAGTAGAAATGAAGAGTACAAAGTTCTATATCAAGACGATTATTTTGTAATTTATAATAGAACCGTAAATGATTAGAGGTAAGTTATGATAAAAGAAAACAAGAGATATATTGTGCTAATTATTGCAATAATAACATTAGTAATTCTAGGTCAAGGGCTAAAAAATTATGTGATTGATAATTATAAAGGCTATGAAACCACTTGCTTAATAGAAAACTTAGTTAATATTACATATGTAGAAAATACAGGAGGAGCCTGGGGAGTGGGCCAAGGTGATATTGCAACATTTATTATTGTAAATATAATGGTAATAGGAATAATTGTGCGTTTTATAATAACGCAAAAAGATAGAATTGGAACATTTACTTTAATTTCTCTAATGCTAATACTTGCAGGGGGAATAAGCAATTTTATTGATAGAGTATTTAGAGGATATGTAGTAGATTATATAGATATAACACCAATATTTAATTTCCCAGTGTTTAATTTAGAAGATGCAGTAATAATTATTGGTTGGATAATGTTTGTTGTTCTAATTAGTATATCTGCAATAAAATTAAAATATGAAAAAGTAGAGGATAGAATTGAAGAAAATAGTAGTAAAAAATGAGAATGTTGGAATTAGAATTGATAAATTCTTAGGAACAACAGGAATTGTAGCATCAAGAGCAAATGTACAAAGAATGTTAGAAGAAAATAAAATAAAAGTAAATACAAAAGCAGTAAAACCATCATATAAACTTGCACTAAATGATATAATAGAAATTGAAGAAGATAAGCCAAAAGAAGTAGATTTGAAACCACAGGAAATCGACTTAGATGTAATATATGAAGATAATGATATTATTGTTATAAATAAACCAAAAGGAATGGTAGTACATCCTGGTAATGGTAATCCTGATGGAACTCTTGCAAATGCGGTAATGGCAAGATGCAAAGGCACTTTATCTGGAATTGGTGGAGAAATAAGACCCGGAATTGTACATAGGCTAGACAAAGATACTTCTCGGAATAATTATTGTTGCAAAAAATGATGAAACACATATTAATTTAAGTAATCAAATAAAAAATAGAGAGGTAAAAAAAACATATATTGCTTTGGTAAGGGGATTGGTAAAAGAAAATGAAGCTACAATAAATATGCCAATAGGTAGAAGCACAAAAGACAGAATAAAAATGGCAGTAACAAAAAACGGAAAAGAAGCAATAACGCATTTTAAAGTATTAAAAAGATACAAAGAAGGTTATACATTATTAGAAGTAAAAATAGATACAGGAAGAACACATCAAATTAGAGTGCATTTAGCTGAAATTGGTTATCCGGTAGTTGGAGATTATGTATATTCAAATGGGAAAAATCCATTTGGAGTAGTGGGACAATGTTTGCATGCAAAAAGATTGGAATTTGAACATCCAAAAACAGGAGAAAAATTAGTATTAGAAGCTAAGCTTCCAGAATATTTCCAAGAATTATTAGATGGATTAGAGGAGAAGGAGGAAATGTAATATGGAAGAAATTAGACTTCAAAAATATTTAGCAGAAGCAGGAGTGGCATCAAGGAGAAAGGCAGAAGAACTTATATTAGAGGGAAAAGTATATGTAAATGGAAAACAAATTTTAGAATTGCGGAACCAAAATAAATCCTAAAAAAGATGTTGTTGAATATAATGAAAAAAGAGTAAAACCAGAAGAAGAAAAAGTATATATATTATTAAATAAACCAATTGGATATGTAACAACTGCAAAAGACCAATTTTCAAGAGATACAGTAATGGATTTGGTAAAAGTAAAACAAAGAGTAGTGCCAGTTGGAAGGTTAGATATGTATACATCAGGTGCACTTATATTAACAAATGATGGGGATTTTGTGTATAAAGTAACTCATCCAAAACATGAAATTGAAAAAACATATAATGCTACAATAAGAGGAAATATAAAAAAAGAAGAAATTGAAAAGCTAAGAAACGGAGTGGAAATAGACGATTATAAAACAAAACCAGCAAAAGTAAGAATTTTGAAAACAGATGAAGAAAAAAACTTAACAAGAGTGGAAGTAATAATACACGAGGGTAGAAACAGACAAGTAAGAAAAATGTTTGAAACAATAGGCAAAAATGTAATTGCACTACACAGAAGCAAAATCGGGAACATAGAAGCTAAAAGCTTAAAAATAGGAGAGTGGAGATATTTGAAAAGCCAAGAAGTAAATTCTTTGCTTGGACAATAGACAAAACAAATCTTATGTGATAGAATAAAATATATTAAAAATGGTTTAAATAAAGTTATTTAAACAAGGAGGAATTATTATGGTAGAAGATATCGAGATAAAAACTACTGTATCACCTTTTGCAGTAAGAGAGGGCGAACTAAAAACATTTGATGGAAACGATAAATATGTTTCAATGAATCAAATAATACATAGAATAAATATAGGACATATAAACGATATTCATTTTAAAATAATGGAATTGGTAAATGAATTTGAATTTATAACATCAAGACAATTATTCCAAATGCTACAAACATTAAATGTAGATGTAGCATCACAAGATAAATTGAATAATAAATTAGACCAATTAGTAAAATGCAAGATTTTAACAAGATATTATTTTACATCAGAAGAAGGAAATTGCATATATAGAATTTATTGCTTAGAAAAAATGGGTAAATACTTATTAAATTCAAGAGGAATAGAGTGTAAATGGCAACCAACAGATAATACCAAACCAGTTTCATTGATAAAGAAAAGATTGGCAGGAAACCAAGTGCTAATAGCATATTTAAGAAAAGTAACAGCATTTGATTCATACACAGTAAAACCTGTTTTAAGAGCAAAACAAACTGGAAAAGTATTTAAAGCAACTGGCGGAAGCATAAAATTAACTAAAAATGGAAAATCAATAGATTTCTTATTTGAAGTAGTAAGAAGAGAAGAAAAATGGCAAGAAAGACTTGTAGAAAAAATGAAACTATATAAAGATTTCTACGAGAATTTTGTAACAATGGATTCAGGTTTTGAAAGAGTACCACAACTAATATTCATATGCGAAGACGACAAGCATATGGTAGAAACATTCAGAGAAATCGTAAAAAATAAATTAGAATTACCAAAAATAAAACTATATTTCTCAACAGACCTAAAACAAAACAGCGAAACACTATCAACATCACTAACCGAATTCAAACTAGACGAATCAACAGGCAAGTACAAAATGGAAACAGGGGAAGTAAAGTTATTGGGATAATTATTAAGAATAAAAAAATAACTCTAACATTTAGTTAGAGTTATTTTTTATATTAAATGTTATTGCATTTTCGTTGTCGAATAGATGATCTAAATCAGATACGTCTGTTTGAATTGGGTCGATTTCGCCGTTGGCGTCATCGAAGTTTACGTGTTTGTAGTTAAATTTCCTTCTTCTTGAAGATTCTTCGTCTTCTTTGGAATCACTGTACATTCCTGGTGTGAATTTAGAAAAGTTAAATGTTTTTCCGTAATGTGGTTCCTTGTATTTTGATTGTAGAAAATCTAATTTTCCTTCGTTTGCTAAAAATCTACCATTTAATTGTTTTGCTTTGTAAGCACAATTTTTGAATTTGATAGATTGTAGCTTTCCTGCTTTAACATTAGAAGTCCAAGCATACTTAATACCCTTCATTGTTGAGTCATATTCACCAGTTGCAGTTTTATAATCGCTACCCCATTGCCATTCTCTCTTTTGACCAAAATCTTTTTCCCAATATTCGTTATCTCCTGGATCGCCGTCACCGAATACTACTTTGTTTGCACAGTTGTTAAGTATTGTTTGCTTATAGGTTGCTTTTTTGCTGTCGCCTTCTAGTTGGGCAATGTTTTGTGCTGATAGTATTGTTGCTACCCTGTATTTTCTGTATACAGTAAATATTGGCTCTGTTGCTGAACAAATGAAGTTGTAGAAGTCGTCAATGTATAAGTAGTGAGGTATTCTTGTTTTGTCATTGCCTGGTCTTGTAAGAACAGAGTGTTGCATTAACATTAGGAAGAATAGACCAAATGCTTTGTGAACTCTTGCACCTAAGTCTCCACGTCTTGTACAAAGAATTGTTACTTCACCATTTTTTATTGCATTATCAAAATTCATATTATTTGTTCTGTTACATAGAATATTTTTTACTCCTGGGTGGCGTAATAAGCTATCTAATTGGCTAATTACAGAAGCTAGATTTTTTTCCATATCGCCACGAGCAGAAGCACCTGCATAGAAGTTTCTTCTCATAAATGCAAGTTGAATATTATATTTTTCTGCCATTTCTGGTACTGTTCTAATTTCTTCGCACATATTTTCAATTAAATCAAAATCGTTTAATAATTTGAATAAATCTTCTAGGTTAGGAAGAATTCCTTCATTTTTGTAAGGATAGTATTCTTTTAGTAAAATACTTAAATTTTCAATAACTTGTGAAGAAATATTTTCTGCACGAGTATCTTCTTTTACATCATAGCTAGATGCTACAGACATTCCTCTTAAAATAGAAGATATTATTAAAGCTACTTTGATAGGATCGTCATAAACAAATGGGTTTAATCCGATAGATGTTAAGCTAGATGGGTCTATATAATTTACTGGAATGTTAAAGTTCTTAGCAACATCTAGCATTGTTTTGGCTTCTGAACTATCTGGTGCCATATATGTTACACCTAAATCTTTGTAAACTAGCTCGCCAGAGTCATTGTATAGCATTTTGTGCATATATGCTTTATATAATTTTTCTTTGCCTTGATTTGGAGTAAGCATAGTTAAAGAAAAATTCTTGTTTAAATAATCATTATCGTATGGGCAATTTAATGTGGCAATTCCAGTTTTTAGAGCTGTAAATCCCATTTCTTTTGCTGTTTCTCTGAAAAAGAATTTCTTTTCAAAATCTTGTGCCATCATTGGTTCAAATACAAGAGCAGTTTTTCCCATACCAGAGATACCAACAACAAGAGTAGATTCAAATCTTTTAGCTTCTGGAATTTTTATTACTTTGTTTGTATCCTTATCTCTACAAAGTTGAACTTCGCAAGTGTAAGGTCCAATTCCTTCTGGTGAAGGGGATAAGTTAATTCCACCATAATCGTCAATAGAATCTTTAATATCTTTACTATCATTTATCCATGTATATAAATCTTTAAAGAATTTATAGAATGTTGTAAGTGGAAGATATAATGCTAAGGCTGTGAATGCTGGACCAACAAGTTCTGGAAAATCTGTTACGATTTCAGCATAATTTGGTACTAGCATAAATAAAAACCAAGCAAGTCTATTTGAAAAACTTACAAACATAGATAGTATCAAGATATAAAGTGCTATGCAATATAAGTTAAAAAACGATACTTTTGTAATTGGAGATTTTGCAAATTTTGATGAGCCTGAGAATAGGAATGCAAAAACAGGGCAAGCAAAGGCAAGTGTATATGCAATAGGTCCCCAATATGAATTTGAAACACCTGTAAAGCACAAAAATAATAGCTCTACAAATCTATCCACAACAAGGTAGATACTTATTAGAGTTAAAATATATGTAAAAAAGGTATTTCTATCAGTACCTAGAAATTTTAAAAATTTGTCTATTATTTTCACAAATAATTCACCGCTTTCAATTATAAAAATATACACATATATTATCCTATAAAAACACTAAAAAAACAAGAGTTTTAACGAATTTTGTCAAAAAAAATGCAATTTTTTTAAGCTGAAACAATATTTCCTTATCATAATTAGTTTTACTTAATATATACATATAGAAGAAGGGATTAAATATGAGTAAAAGAAAAAGACAAACCGAAAGTTTTATGCAAGGTGTTTTGGCAATAATGTTTTCACAAGTTTTAATAAAAATATTTGGAATGATATATAAATTATATCTTACAAACAAAGAAGGGTTTGGAGATGCTGGAAATGCTATATATAGCAGTGGATTTCAAATATATGCATTACTTCTTACTCTTTCTTCAATAGGTGTACCTAATGCAATTTCAAAATTGGTTGCAGAAAGGCTAGCCGTAGGGGATAGCAAAGGTGCACATAGAATTTTTAAAGTAGCATTTGCAACATTTTCTATAATTGGCGGAATAGGAACACTTATATTGTTTTATGGTGCTAAGTATATTGCATATAATATGTTGCAAATTCCAGAAGCTGAATATACATTGGTTGCATTATCTCCATCAATATTTTTTGTTGCAATTTCTTCTGTTGTAAGAGGATATTTTAACGGAAGGCAAAATTTGAAAGCAACTGCGAATTCGCAAACAATAGAACAGGTATTTAAAACATGTTTAACAATAATAATTGTTGCAGTAATTGGGGCGTTTTCTTCAAATAATACAATAATTATGGCAGCAGGAGCAAATTTAGCAACAACTTTATCTACATTTTTAAGCTTTGCATATTTATATTTGTATTATGGAGAAAGAAAAAAAGAAATTGCACAAGATATTAAATCAAGCACAAATTATAAGGCATATAGAATAAAAGATATAATAAAAACTATATTGTCAGTATCAATTCCAATATCTCTTAGCTCACTTATGTCTGTTATAACAAAAAATATTGATGCAATTACAGTTGTTAGTGGTTTAAAAACTTTTATGACAGAAGCTAGTGCAAAAATACAGTATGGTATATTAGCAGGAAAAGTAGATGCGTTAACTGCTGTACCACTTTCGCTAAATATAGCATTTGCAACAGCCTTAGTACCTACAATAGCATCTGCAAAAGCAGTAGGAAATATACAAACAGCAAGAGAAAGAACAGAGCTATCACTATTGATAACCATATTGATAGGGCTTCCGTGTACTGTAGGAATGTTTGTATTTGCACCACAAATTCTTAATTTATTGTTTCCAAATGCAAACAGAGGGGAATTGCTTTTGCAAATAAGTTCTTTAACAATTATTTTTTCGGTTCTTATACAAACTGTAAATGCTGGTTTGCAAGGGATAGGAAAGATAATGGTACCAGCAACAGCACTGGGAATAGGTGTAATTGTAAAATACATATTAAATTTAATATTGATAAAAAATCCTTCAATAGGAGTATATGGCGCAGGAATAGCCTCTTTGTGCTGTAATGTGGTTGTATTTTTAATAGGAATAACAGTACTAATAAAAAATATGAAACTGCAATTGGACCTAGGAAAATTTATGATAAAACCAATATTATCCACAGGAATGATGACAATAGTTTCACTATATGTGTATAATGTGCTACAAAAATTGATAGCAAATCAACTAGCCACAGTTATATCAATAGCTTGTGCAGGAATAATTTATATAATTTCTTTACTAATTTTAAGAAATTTGACAAAGGAAGAAATTTACAAGATGCCCCAAGGAGATAAAATTGTAAAAGCCTTGCAAATACTAAGGTTGAGCAAATAACAAAATCTGACAAGAATCGATACTTTTTAGTTAAAAAAATCTGAAACCCTACGGAGAAAAAGGATTCAGAAAAAATAATTTTAAAAATTAGAAGGATTTTATAGTAATTTGGCGAATAAGTTCTAATATAATAGATAAAATCTATTGCAACAAAATATTTAGGAGGTAGTTTAAATGAACAAAGCTGAATTAATCGCAGCAATAGCTGCTCAAACAAACGAAACAAAGAAAAGTGCAGAAGCAACAGTTAACGCATTTGTTGATGTTGTTACAGACGCATTAGTAAAAGGAGATAAAGTTCAATTAGTTGGATTTGGTTCTTTTGAAGTAAGAAAAAGAGCAGCAAGAAAAGGTAGAAACCCACAAACTAAGGAAGAAATAAAAATACCTGCATCAAAAGCTCCAGTATTCAAAGCTGGTAAAGCATTAAAAGATTTAGTTAACGAAAAATAAGAATTGATATATTAAGCGATAGATTATATGAATTCATATGAAAGGCATAAAACATTTAAGTTTTATGCTTTTTTAATAAAAAACAAAAATAAGCCTAAATTTTTAAAGTAAAATTTAGGCTTATTTTACATTATTATTTGACTTTCTTAAATAAATCATTAGGTTCACATTCTAAAATATTGCAAAATTTTTCTATATTATCGTACTTAATAGAACGAGTTTTATTAGTAACAATATTATTAAAATTCGTATAGCTCATTTCCAATTGATTAAATAGCCAATATTTAGTTTTCTTCTTTTTCTTCAAAAGTTCTAATACATTTAATTGTAACATACAAATACCTCCTATTTATTATGTGTATATTTTATATGAGATATTCCTACTGCGTAACTCACTTTGGAATTATATAATTATTCTGTTAGACAACAATTTTGTGAAAAAATAGGCTGATTTTTGATAAAATTACATTAAAGAAAAATTTTCTTGACAAATTAAAACAAAAATAGTATTATTGTATTATGCAAGTAATACAATAATAAAAGGAGATAGTTATGGATTACATTTTTGATAATGAAAGACCAATTTATATTCAATTAGTTGAAATAATCAGAATTGAAATAGTTTCAGGAAAGTTCAAAAAAGGGCAGAAAATACCTTCTGTAAGAGAGCTAGCACTTATAATGAAGGTAAACCCAAATACAATGCAAAAGGCTTTAATTGAACTTGAAAACGAAAAACTCATTTATACAGAAAGAACTAATGGAAAATATGTAACAGAAGATGAACAACTGATTGAAAAAGTAAAAAGTGAATTGGCAAATGGAATAGTCAATACTTATCTTAATAGCATGGAAAATATCGGTATAGATTATGAAACAGCCATAAAATACTTGCAAGAAGGAGGTAAAAATGGAATTAGTAAAGTGCAATAATTTATGCAAGGAATTTGATAAAAAGCAGATTTTGGATAATATAAATTTAAGCATTCCCAAAGGAAAAATCATAGGGTTACTAGGAAAAAATGGAATGGGAAAAACAACACTTATAAAATTGATTAACGATTTATTAACTCCTACAAGTGGAGAAATCTTAATTAATGGGGAAAAACCAGGAGTAAATTCTAAAAAAATAATATCATATTTACCAGAAAGAACATATTTAGATAAAAGCATGAAAGTTTCACAAATAATAACTTTTTTTGAAGAATTTTATGAGAATTTTAATAAAGAAAAAGCAATCAAATTATTGAAAGATTTAGATTTAGACATAAATGCGAAAATCAGCAAAATGTCCAAAGGAATGCAAGAAAAGTTACAACTAATATTAGTAATGAGCAGAGAGGCAGAGTTATATATATTAGACGAACCACTAGGCGGAGTGGACCCCGCAACAAGAGATTATATATTAGATACAATTCTTTTGAATTTTAAAGAAGGAGCTAGTTTAATTATATCTACTCATATAATAAGCGATATTGAAAGAATATTAGACGACGTTATTTTTATAGACAAAGGAAAAATCGTGTTAACATCATCCGCAGACGAGTTAAGAAAAAAAGAAAATGCTTCAATAGATGAAATATTTAGGAGGTGCTTTAAATGTTAAAAAAATTATTAAAATATGATCTGGAATGGTGCTATAAGCCTTTAATAGTATTTTATATATTAGCAATTTCCTTTTCAATGATAGTAAGAATTGTTGAAAGCTTTGAACAAAATATGATTTTATTGATAATCGATAAAATCTGTTGTGGTGTTTTAATTGCAATGATAATAAACATACTTATAAATTGCTTTATGAGAAATTGGGCAAGATTTGTAAGAAATATTTATAAAGACGAAGCATATTTAACACACACACTTCCTGTAAGCAAAAGCAAAATTTATTTATCAAAAGTTTTAACAGCAGTTATAACATTGTTAACTTCATTTGTTGTAATAGTTGCTTGCCTTGCTATTTCTTGCTTAAACGAAGAAACTTGGGGAGTATTAAAAGAAAATTTAGAACAATCTGCAATATATTTTGACTGTTCTGTATTTGGATTAGTATTTACAATGATTATCACAATATTTTTCGAATTTCTATTTATGCTAATGAGTGGAATATTAGGAATTATAATCGGACATAGATCAAATAACTTAAAAATAGTTAAATCAATAGTAATTGGTTTTGCTATATATACCATATTATCAATAATATCAGTAGGGATATTATTTGTGGCAGGACTTATAAATCCAGATATAATGTCGGTATTTAATAATATAGAAGTAAGTGCAAATGCACTAAAAAGTATGATGGTAGTAGGAATAATAGTATATGCAATATATAATGTGGCAGTTTACTTTATAGGAGATAAATTGTTAAATAAAGGGGTAAATATAGATTAAATAAAAAGCAAGTAGTTTGTTGCGAACTACTTGCTTTTGTGTTATGATAATGGCAAATAAAATATTGAAAGGTTAAAAGGGGGATTTAAAATGGGGAAAAAAGCAGGAAAAATAGTATTTGCAATTATAGTTGCACTTGCAGTAATAATTGGAGTTTTGTATTCAATGGATTCAAACATACTTACTACTTTGGGAATGAAAAAGCAACAGTCACAAAAATTAACACAAGGGTATAGCGAAAATGAGAATATGAAAATAGTATTATCATTAGAGGACGAAATAACAGATAATTCAGCTTGGTGCGGTACTTTTAATTTAATATGGAACGACCTAAAAAATGAGATTGCAAAACAAGATATAGTGTTCAATCCGCAACCAGAAGTTGTAAACAATTTAAATAAAGGAACATTTAATACATCATATTTATCAGAAGAAAGTTATTACAAAGTGTATGGAACACCTAGTATAGAGCTAAAAAATCAAATAGAAAAAGCCATAAAAGAAAAATTTAATGAAACCAGCGACATATTAAACGATTTTGAATGGGAAAATCACGAAACAGACGATTATTTTCTATATGCAATGCTAAAAAAAGAATTTGAATTTCCAAAAGTATTTACAGAATTGAGAAACGGAAAATTTGGAAATTATGAAAATGTAAAATACTTTGGAATAGATAGCAATACAAAAGCAGAAGTTAGAAATCAAGTAGAAGTATTGTATTACAATTCAGACAACGATTTTGCAGTAAAACTATTAACAAAAGACAATGACGAAGTAATTGTAGCAAAAGGAAGAAACGAAACAACCTTTGGAAGTATGTATGAACAAATAATAAAAGAAAGTGAAAACGAAACAGAAAAAAATTTTTTAGAAACAGACATATTACAAATACCTAATATTAGCTTTAAATTGAAAAAAGAATTCAAAGAATTAGAAAACCAAAAATATAAAATAGCTAGTGGAGATGAATATTATATAGAAAAAGCAATGCAAACAATTCAATTTGACTTAGACCAAAAAGGCGGAAAAGTAAAAAGTGAAGCTGGAATGATGACAAACAAAGCAACAGCAGTAGTTCCATCAAATCCAAGAAAATTTGTAATAGACGACACATTTACTATATTTCTAAAAGAAAAAGACAAAGAGCTACCATACTTTGCCACAAAAATATCAGATATAACAAATGTACAAAGCGGAGCCGCAAAAATAGAAAATAATGCATCAAACAACGAAAAAGAATATTCAAAAACAATAGAAAATGTTAAATTACAATTAAATATTCCAAACGAATGGAAATATGAAGAAATACCACAAAACGAAGAAACATCTTATAAATATGCTTTAAAATTATATAAAACAAATCAAGAAAAATATGCAATGTTATATGTATACAATAATATATTTGGAGTATGTGGAACAGGCAGAACCTCAGAAAAAATAACTCTAAACAACGGCAAAGAAGCCGAAATTGGCTATTATGACGGAAGCAAAATTTGGAGTGATATTTCATTCGGAATAAAAAATGTTGCCATAATAAATTACGGATTACAAGAAAGTGAAGCCAATGAGGTAAAGGAATTTGTAAAAACTGTGGATATTGTAGAGATATAAATGTAAAAAGCGGTTGATTGAATATTAACCGCTTTTTTACATCAAAATTTTTACTTTACAGGGATAAGAAATTCATCCAAAACAGATACAACATGATAAAAGTCTTCATCAGCGTATTTTACAAGTACGTCATATACTACTTGCATTTTATTAGCATATACTTTACCTGATGCTACCAAGTTTTCCTCAGTAAGTCTTTTTTGAGATATGTCTCCAGCTCCATATGAATCGCAAGCGAACATCCAACCATTGATTAAATCTTTACTAAATCCTTCTACGGCAAATTTATTTTGATATGGATATTTATTATTTATAAAAAAGCCGTCTTGTGAAGAACCGTGATAGGAATCATCCATAAAATCTTGTGAAAGACCATCAAGTTGAGGATTCGTAGATTTTAAAGACATATCTACGTGAACATGCTCAATCAATACTGTTGCACCAGCAGGAAGATTTGAAACTTGGGCTGTCATATTTATTACTTTTGAGTCGGTTATTCTCCAACGACTCAAATCGTATTTACCTGTATTATAGGTAGTAATAAATTCAAAATCTTCGATTTTGTGAGTTTTTTCCAAAGTGCTTCCTTTAAGAGGGCTAAGAACTTCTAAGCTCTTTTCTTTCGGAACTGTTTCTGCACCACAACCCATTAAAACAAGAGTAAACAGAACTAGCAGTAATGCAATACACCGTTTCATAATTTTTTCTCCTTATCCTTTTAGCAGAACACTAAAATATCAGTATTCAATACTAAAATGGTACATTTATTATAGTTCGCTGTACCCACGAATAATATAATATAATATATTATATTACGAATTTACATAAAAAGCAAATGGTATATAAATTTGCTTTTAGTAATATAAAAATTATGAATTGGCAGATGGGGTAGTATTATAGGTTTAAGTGATACAGAGATTGATAAAATTGTAAATGTAATAAAAGCAATGTATTATTAAAGTACATTGCTTTTATCCTATATTACTCTACTATATTTATTTTCCAAATTCCATTTTTAGTAGAGCCAACTCTTTCAATTATGCCTTTTTCTTTTAGGATTTTTATATTATATGATATACCATCTCTTGTTAGATTAAGTATTTTAGCCATTTCAGTTTGTGTGATAGCTGGATTTTTTTTGATTAAATTTATTATTTTTTCTTGTGTAGTCTTTTGTGTAGTTTCTTGTGTAGTTTCTTGATTAGATGTTAAAATCATTCCGTCTACTGCTTCGTTTATAACTTTAAGCATAAATTCAATAAACTCATTTGAATTTCCTACATTATTACAATTTTGAATAGCTGTGTAGTATTCCTCTTGATGTTTTCTTATAATACTTTCTATTGGGATATATTTAAATAATTCTTTCCAATGTGCAAGTATTGCAGTTTGCCATAATCTTGCAGTTCTTCCGTTTCCATCTGAGAAAGGGTGTATAAATACAAATTCATAGTGAAATATAGAAGATAAAATTAACGGATTAACTTTTTCTTTTGCTTCGTTCATCCAATTAAACAAATTATTCATTAGGGTTGGAACCATTTTATGAGGTGGAGCCATAAATATTTGAATATCTCCATCATAAACAGCTTCTCCGTGATTTCTGAATTCTCCACTATCATTTTCAATAGCGAAAGTTAGTATTCCTTGTATCTTTTTTAAATCATTTACAGAATATGGATTTATATTGTCAATTTCTTCATAGGCTTTGTAAGCATTTTTTACTTCCTGAATATCTTTTTGTTCTCCAATAACCGCCTTACCATTTATTACAGCTTCAACTTGAAACAATGACAATTGATTATTTTCAATAGCCAAAGAAGAATGTATTGACTGTATCCTTGCTTTTCTTCTTAGTTCTGGAAACCTATTTAAACTTTCAAAATAATTTGCTTCTCCTATTTTTTCCATTATGCTTGTTGCTAAATTTAACATTTTATCTGTTATTGTATATGGTGGGTAATTTATCTCCATTTCAAACCTCCAATTCATATATGTATTATAACAGAAACATGTTTATTATAATACTATCTAGTATTTATTTTCTGCTATGCACATATGTATACAAAAAGAGCGAATAAGAAAAAAATTCTTATTCGCTTTTGGTGCAGATGGCCGGAATCGAACCGGCACGGGAGTATAAGTCCCGCAGGATTTTAAGTCCTGTGCGTCTGCCAGTTTCGCCACATCTGCGTGTTTCCCAACTGACAAGACTTATTATACTACGTGATATTTAATATTGTCAAGAGTTTTTCTGAAAAAAGTTCAAAATTATTCTTCAATTAAACTATAAAAATTATCAAATTCATATCCTTCTGATTTTAAGTAGGCAATGGAGTCTTTTAAAATTAGTGAGGAATTGTTTACGTCTGTGGTGTCGTGCATTAGAACTACAAGAGTTCCTTTGTTTTTTGCGGTTTTCTTTAAATTGGCTAAAAGTTGATAATTGCTATATTTCTTTTCGGAGTCTTTATTTAGACAATTCCAGTCTATGTAGGTGTAGTTTATTTCATTAAGTAGCTTTAAGGCTTCTTTCTTTTTTCCTTTGTTATTGGCAGACATAAATCCATTTGGAAAACGAAAAATATGAGCACAATAATTGCTTATACCAATAGCTTTTCCAATTGCAATATCTGTTTTTTTAACCTCGTTTAAGAAACTATTCTTGCTTTTATACAAAATTGCATTATTGTGGTCATAACCGTGGTTTGCGATATAGTGGCCTTCTTCATAAGCACGTTTAACTATTTCTGGGTGTTTTTCTACATATTTCCCAATAACGAAAAAAGTAGCTTTTATATTTTCTTCTTTTAAGATATCCAAAATCTTTGGAGTAGCACTAATTGTAGGTCCATCGTCGAAGGTTAGATAAACGATTTTTTCTTTGTTTTTTGTAATATTAGAAATTTTAGACATAAGTTCATCTGACATAATGCTATTTTCTACTAATTCAATGGCAAATGAATGAGGAACACTGAAAGTGAAAAATAGAAAAATTGAAATTAGCAATATTGTAATAATATTTAATATAATTTGTTTTTTACTTGTAAATAAAATTTTCATAATCACCTCTAAATAAATGTATTTGCTTAGTATATATTTTTATGATAAGATATGTAAAAAATGATAGGTAGGAAGAAAAATAATGAATGAAAAAATACCACAATTTTTATACAATAAGTTAATAAATCAATATGGAAACGAAATTACAGAAGAAATTATAAATGGATATTCTAAAAAGAGATTCGTCACATTAAGAGTTAATACAATAAAAAGTACGGTAGAAAATGTTACAAATATCTTAAAAGAAAATAACATTACATATAATGAGGTAAAATGGAGCAAAGAGGCACTTATCATTGAAAATGCTAATGAAAATGATATTAGAAAATTGAAAATATATGAAAATGGCGAAATATATTTTCAAAGCCTATCTTCTATGATTCCACCAATTATACTTGATGCAAAAGCAGGAGAAAATGTGCTTGATATGACTGCTGCACCTGGTGGCAAAACTACACAAATTGCTGCATTATCTGGCAATGAAGCACTAATAACTGCGTGTGAGAAAAATAAAATAAGGTTGGAGAAATTGAAATATAATATAGAAAAACAGGGAGCTAAAAGAATAAATGTAATGAACATAGATGCAAGAAATTTGGATGAATTTTTCTCTTTTGATAAAATTTTGCTAGATGCACCTTGTAGTGGAAGTGGAACTATTTACTTAAATGATGAAAAAATGGAAAATAAATTTACAGAAGATTTAATAAAAAGAAGTATAAAATTTCAAGAAGAACTAATAAATAAAGCTTTAAAAGTATTGAAAATTGGAGAAGAAATGGTATATTCTACTTGTTCTATTTTACAAGAGGAGAACGAGCAGATTATACAAAAAATATTAAATAAGGGAAATGCTCAAATAATTTTGATAGATAAAGAAAATTTAAAAGGCATACCATTTTTACCAACAAAAATAGAAGGGGCAATTTGTGTAAAACCAACTGATTTATATGAAGGATTTTTTGTGGCAAAAATCAAAAAAGTAAAGTAAGGGAAAATTAAACTGACCCATCAGTATAAAGACTTAATTGCTTTTTTATGTTATAAATAATATAAGAAAATATTAAGGGAGATAGTGATGGAAAAAAATAAGATTTTTGAAGTAGACGAGTTTAATAATATAAAAGAAATTATAACAAATTCAGCAAAAAAGTATGAAAATAATATTGCTTTTGTGATAAAGAATAAGAAAGATAAAGAAGTGTCATATGAAAATATAACATATTCAAGGTTATTAGAAGATGTAAATAAATTAGGAACTGCGTTTTATGATATGGAACTTAAAGGAAAAAGAGTAGCTATAATTGGTAAAAATAGATATGAATGGTGTATTTCTCATTTGGCAAATTTATTAGGTGGAATTGTTTCTGTTCCACTAGATAAAGATTTACAATATGAAGAACTTGAAAATTCTTTAATCAGAAGTGAAGCGGAATGTATTATTTTTGATGAGAAATTATTAGAAAAAATAACTCAAATTAAAGAAAATGGAAAAACAAATTTAAAAGAATTTATTTGTATGAGCAAGGGATATGAGTATAAAGCAGTTGAAGAACTTGTTCAAAAAGGGGAAAAGTTGATAAATAGTGGAAAAACAGAGTATATAAATGCTTCAATTGACGAAAATGCAATGAGCATTTTACTTTTTACATCTGGTACTACTTCAAAATCAAAGGCTGTAATGCTTTCACAAAAAAATATTGCCTCTAATATTTATGCAATGCAAAGTGTTGAAGATATAAGAAACACAGACACCAATATTGCGTTTTTACCTTTTCACCATATTTTTGGTTCAACTTGTATGATAATGATGCTAGCATGTGGTGTAAAAACTGTATTTCCAGATGGATTAAGATATATAAAACAGAATTTGAATGAATATAAAGTGACTTTATTTGTTGGTGTGCCAGTTTTAATAGAAGCAATTTACAAAACTATAATGAAAGAAGTACAAAAACAAGGAAAAGAAAAACTAATAAAAAGTGCAACTGCCATCAGTAATATATTGTTAAAATTGCATATTGATATTAGAAGAAAAATATTTAAAAGTGTAATAGATGCCTTGGGAGGAGAACTTAGACTTTTAATATCAGGAGGAGCACCAGCAGATGCTAAAATTTCAAAAGGGTTTAACGATTTAGGAATAAAAACAGTTCAAGGATACGGTCTAAGCGAAACATCCCCAGTAATTTCAGCAGAAAATGACAAGGTTATAAAAAATGGCTCTGTTGGTATACCAATGATAAATGTGGAAGTTGATATTGTAAATCCAGATAAAGATGGTATTGGAGAAATAAGGGTAAAAGGTCCAAGTGTAATGCTAGGGTATTATAAAATGCCTGAACTTACAAGTGAAGTATTAAGAGATGGATGGTTTTATACAGGAGATTTAGGGTATATTGATAAAGCAGGGTGTTTATTTATTACTGGAAGAAATAAGAATTTAATTGTTTTGAAGAATGGTAAAAAGATTTTTCCAGAGGAGTTAGAAATATTAGTAAATAGGCTTGAACTTGTTGAAGAGTCTATGGTGTTTGGTATGCCTAATGAAAAAGATATGGATGATGTGAAGTTATTTGTTAAGGTGGTTTATGATAAGGAAGTTGTTAAACAGAAGTATGTAGGCAAAAGTGAAGAAGAGTTGTATAAAATTGTTTGGGATGAAATAAAGGAACTTAACAAGTCTTTTCCAAGATACAAGCATATTCAAGGACTTATATTATCAGGAGAAGAGCTTATTAAGACAACTACAAAGAAAGTAAAAAGACAAGAGGAAATGAAGAAAATTCTTGCTGAATGATTTTGGGGGACGGAGAAAAGAAGCATCCGTCCCTTTTTTCTCGCGGGCTTAGGAAGTTGAGAGGAAAATCCTTGTGAAAGGGGGCAGTACAGGTTTGTCGAAAAATGTCGGAAATTTCTGGAAATTTTTTGTAAAAAGTATTTACATAAATTTAAAAATGTAGTATTATAATATAAATTGTTTGATAA
>OLGM01000426.1_pt1 | contig 27661 bp, 30 predicted proteins | sample 1606001 | NCBI WGS metagenome assembly OLGM01 (sample SAMN03283294) | human gut metagenome | biome: human-associated habitat; material: feces | host: Homo sapiens | place: Peru | collected 2012
TATTGATTTAAAGGGTAAAACTCTTCAAATCTCCACACTTTGGAAACACTATCTATTAATAAAATGAGTTTTTCTTTTATAAATTTTTATAGTATAATTAAAGAGATTTATTAGAGGTGAATTATGAAAATAAAATATACTTTATTAAAGGAAGAAAAAAATACCAAAGCTAGACTTGGTAAAATTGAAACAAATTATGGAACTTATGAAACTCCAATGTTTATGCCAGTTGGTACTCAAGCAACAGTTAAAACGTTGAGTCCTGAAGAACTAAAAGAAGTTCATGCAGGAATAATTTTATCAAACACTTATCACTTATGGTTAAGACCAGGGGAAAATATCATTGATGAAGCTGGTGGACTTCATAAGTTTATGAATTGGAATGGACCAATATTAACTGATTCTGGAGGGTTTCAAGTATTTTCTTTAGCAAAGAAAAAAGATATAACTGAAGAAGGAGTAAAATTTAAAAATCATTTGAATGGTGATAGTTTACTTTTAACTCCAGAAAAAAGTATAGAAATCCAAAATAAATTAGATTCTGATATAGCAATGAGTTTTGATGAGTGTATTGGATGGCCAGCCACTCGAGAATATGTTGAACGTAGTGTTGAAAGAACTATACGTTGGGCAAGAAGAGGTAAAGACGTTTTTAATAATCCAAGACAAAGCTTATTTGGTATAGTTCAAGGTGGTGAATATCCCGATATTCGTAAACATTGTGTAGAAGAACTTGTTAAAATGGATTTTGATGGTTATTCAATTGGTGGAACAAGTGTAGGGGAAGATAAACCTACAATGTATAAAATGGTTGAATATTCAACAGAATATTTACCTAAAGATAAAGTTCGTTATCTTATGGGAGTTGGAGATCCAATTGATATAGTTGAAAATGTTATAAGAGGTGTTGATATATTTGATTGTGTTAGTCCAACAAGGCTTGCTCGTCATGGACATGCATTGACTAAATATGGAAAAATTAATTTAAAAAATGCTAAGTATAAAAGAGATTTTACACCAATTGATAAGACATGTGATTGCTATGCTTGTAAGAATTTTACTAAAGCTTATATAAAACATTTAATTAATGCTGACGAAACCTTTGGAGCACGTCTTTTATCTATTCATAATATCCGCTATTTAATTAGATTAACAGAAGAATTAAGAGAAGCAATAAAAAATGATTCTATTTTAGAATACAGGGATCAATTTGTGAGAGATTATTATGAAACGAATAAGTAATTATACAATATTTTTTGTAACTATAATAATTATAGTAATAATTATTATTACAAAAACAACAATATCATTAAACAATGATCATGAAGAACGTCTTATGTATGCACTTAATTCTAAAATTGAATATGCATTTAAAAGATGTCGACTTGAAAATAGGTGCAGTAATGATATTACTTTAGGTATGCTATATGAAAATGGATATTTAACTGAACTTGTTAATCCAATAACAAAAGAAGTATTAGATGAGAATAAAAAGATTAATTATGTTAATGGAGAAACAATAATTGAAGACTAAAAATAGGAGACTTAGAAGTCTCCTTTAATATTATATATTTTATTATAATGATTTTGTAATCTTAAAAGTGGTTCACTTTTTATTCCATAGTTTTGTTTCAATTCTTGATTCATACTATCCCAAGTACAATTATACTCAACAATATGAATTAAATTTTCATCAGCTAATTTATAACTATTAATTGTATTTAGTAAGAAAAATATTTGCTCACTCATGTTTTTTAGTCCAAGTATATTACTTTGATTTAAAATATGATATGTTAATAAATTAATATCAAGGATTGGAAATAATAGTTTATATTTTTCAATTTCAATGTTAAGCCTATCAATAGCTTCGTTACTTAGTGGTGAAATGAAATTCAAACTATCTAGAAAGTTAAAAAGTTGTTTAATATAATCTTTTTCAATTGAAGTTTCTAATTCCTCATTTTTTTGCATATGTAAAACAGCTTTTTCATATTTTATAAGTGAGGGAAGAAACACTCCAATTTTACTAAGTAATTTAGTTCTTAATTGTTGTATAACATTGTTTCTTTGCTTTACTTTTTCTTCATAAAGTAGGCGAGCTTGTTTTTTTAAAAACTGATTGGTTTCAGTTATATATGCTTTTTCATATTCTCGAACACTTGGAATATTATGATTTATATAATACTTATATGTTAAACATTCTGGATCAACTAACTTAATAAGTAAAAATATTTGTTCTTCACCATTTAAAGAACTTTTCATATGCTTTAAATTTGTAATTAGTTGATAAGCATATAATTCTTTATCAATTTCTTTGCTTTTAGCAATGATTTTATTTAAGTTATTTTCTACTTCTTCCATTTTTTTATAAGACTCTTCTGTAAGCATTTCAAAATTATGGAATGTTTTTGTAGATAAGAAATCTTTACAGAAATTATCAAGATTAATTTTTGGCGAAACAGTATCTGATTTTGCCATAATATCAACTCCTTAAAAAATATGAATGTATTATAATACTAAAAGAATAAAAAAGCAAATTTTCTATTGATATCTATGATTTTATATGCTAAAATATATGTGCTTTTAGAAAAAAGTTAAATGTAATCCGCTTGAAATATTTTAATTAAAATAAAGTATTTTAATGATTATGTGGGTGTATATTATAGAAAGGAAGTATATCATGAACTTAAAAGATATCGTAGATGCAAAAAGTATTAGAACTGATGTTCCTGAGTTCCGTGTAGGAGATACTGTAAGAGTTGATTATAAAATTCAAGAAGGTAAAACTCATAGAATTCAAGCATATGAAGGAGTAGTTACTTCAATTAAAGGAAGTAAAATATCAAGAACATTTACTGTTAGAAAAAAAAGTGGTGGAATAGTTGTTAAAAGAATTTTTAAAGTTAATTCTCCATTAGTTGATAAAATAACAGTTGTAAGAAAAGGTATGGTTCGTAGAGCTAAACTTAATTATCTTGATAATTCTGCTAAAGATATTAAAATTAAGGAAAGAAATTAATTTTTCTTTCTTTTTTTTTGTCTTTTTGGTACAATTGATATGGTGATTAACATGGTAGAAAATAATAGTAATGAAGATACAAAAAAAGAAATTAAGAAAAATACTAAAAAAGCAAGTCAAGATTTGTTTTTAGAATATATGCCTTATATTATAATAATATTTTTTGTCGTTATAATTCGTTTATTTATAGCAACTCCTATAAGTGTAAAAGGATCAAGTATGAAACCGACCTTACAAAATGGGGATACAATGATACTTTATAAATTAACTAAGCATATTAGGGGTATCAAAAGATTTGATATAGTTGTAATTAAAACAGATTCAGGAGATTTAATTAAAAGAGTTATTGGTTTGCCTGGAGATAAAATTAGATACGAAGTTAAATACATTAATGAAGAAAAAACTGGTATTTTAACTGTTAATGGAGAAGTTGTTGAAGAAAAATTCCTTACAACAGCTAAAAAAATAGGTACTTGTGAAACGAACTGGACTATATGTAATGAAGAAATAATTGTTCCAGAAGGTGAATACTTTGTAATGGGAGATAATCGTGATGACTCTAAAGATTCAAGAATGATTGGCACAGTTCCATTAAAAGATATAAAAGGAACAACAGAAATTATATTATTTCCTTTTAATAGATTTGGTAAAGTAAAGAAATATAGTGAATAAACTATATTTTTTAATTACTAAAAATATGTGCTATAATAAATCCATGGTGGTTTTATGGTTAAAGATCTATGTTTTGAAATATTGGATAAATGCCCAAATAAATGTATGTTTTGTTCATCAAATTCTTGTATAGATAAAAATACTGTTATATCATTTGATGCTTTTAAAAGAACAATAGATTACTTTATGGTAAATGGTGGAATAGAAGAATTATCACTTTCTGGAGGAGAACCTTTAATGCATCCAGATTTACTAGAAATGATTAATTATGCATCAAATTATGACATAAATGTTACTTTATTTACAAGTGGAATAAAGTATGCAAGTACTATAAGTGACGAAGAAAAGAACTACTATTTAAATGCTTTAGAGAAAAGCCTAAGTAAAGTTAATCCTGATGATACTTTAACTATAAAAGGGATAAAAAATTACTATGAGAATATTTTGAAGAATAAAGTATACGGTTGTATTTCTAAAAGTGATATTGATAGTTTAGTTAATGCCGGACTTAAAAAAATTGTTTTTGATGTTCAAGCTTATGAATATGAAACTGATGAAACTCTTATGGGAAGAAAGAATAGCATGAGGGTTTTTCTTTTAGATTCCCTATATAATGCATCGAGATCTAGTTTATTTGTTGATATTCATTTTATACCTAATAAATTAAATTATAAAGAAATTTCAGATTTGTTAGAACTTATAGATATAATAGATGTGGATAGAATAAGTTTTTTAAATTTTGTACCTCAGGGAAGAGGTAAAGAAAATGAAGAATCTTTAAAATTAAATCAAAAACAAAAAGAAGAATTTTTCTCACTTTTAAATAGTTCAAGAAAACTATTTAAAGGAGAAATTCGTTTAGGTATACCATTAAATGATAACCAAACTCATAAATGTAATGCTGGTATTTCAAAATTAGATATTAAATATGATGGAACTATATTGCCATGTCCAGCATTTAAAGAATTAAGCAAAGAAGATTATGAAAAATATGGAATAAAATTATATAATATATACGACTCTTTAGAAAATGTAAAAATAAATGGTAATGGATATCGTGCATATCCATTATGTAAGAAAGTGTATGCAAATCATGAATAAATTAGAAAAATTAAAAAATATTATTGATAAATCAGAAAATATAGTCTTCTTTGATGGAGCAGGAACATCAACTCTTTCAGGAATAAAAGATTTTAGAGGGAAAAATGGAATTTATAAAATGAATTTAGATATTTCTCCGGAATATTTATTAAGTGTGAATTGTCTTTATAATAATCCATTTTTATTTTTTAATTTTTATAAAAATAATTTAAATTGTTTAAGTAATGTACCAAATATTATAAATAAGTACTTAAAAGAATTAGAGAGTATTGGAAAACTTAAATGTGTAATAACTCAAAATATTGATGGTTTACATAAAAAAGCAGGAATAAATAACGTGTTAGAAATTCATGGTTCAATATACAAAAATTATTGTATGAAATGTGGAAAAAACTATGATGCCGAATATGTATTTAATTCTAAAGATATTCCTATATGTACTTGTAATGGTATAATAAGACCAGGTGTCACTCTTTATGGAGAAAATGTAAATGCTGATTTTTATTCTGCAATAGAATTTATTAAAAAAAGTGATACTTTAATTGTTGCTGGTTCATCATTAACTGTATTTCCAGCATGCAGTTTAGTAGATGAATTTATTGGTAAAAATTTAATAATTATAAATGATACAAAAACTCCTTATGATAAGTGTGCAAGTTTAGTTATCAATGATGATTTAGAAAAAGTATTTAAATATTTGAAAGGCTGATATTCATGGATTTTGAAAATATTATTATAGGAACAAGTAGTTATGATAAAGTAAGATCTGGTAATTTAGTATCCATTACTGGTGATGGTGGAGTAGCTTGGAATTATTTTGGATCTTATTATAAAAAGTTAGCTCCTAGATTAGTTACTTATGAAAAATATATGGAAGGATTAGAAAATCTAAGCAATATAAAAGATAAAGATGAATATCAAGCTTATAGAAGTTATATTGAATATGAATATATAAAAAGCTATTATGAAACAAGATTACTAAATATGGATGTTTATGAATTACTTGAAACTCTTTATAAAAAATTTGGAAAAGAAATTATTCTTTTATGTCATGAACCAATAGACGAATTTTGTCATCGAAGAGTATTAGCAGATTACATTGAACTTGAGACTGGAATTTATATACCAGAAGTAAGTACTGATGAATCTAAAAACTTGACAAAAGAAAATCCAATTAGATATAAAAAAGTATTAAATAAAGTAATAAATGAGAGATGGTAATATGATAGATAAAATAATTGATATACATGAAAAACAAAATAAAGAAGAAATTAATAGTTTAAAAGATGAAGTTATTAAATCTAATAACGCTAGATATATGTTTATATTTGCTTATTATTTTCCAGAATATATAGATGATGAATTTAATAAAAATTTAATTGAAACAAATGATAAAAGATATATATCATTTATGTTTAGGCAAATTAAAAATATAAATGAAAAAGTATACTTCAATAAAATATTAAAATATGACAATAAAGATATTTTTTATTCTTTATTTGATAGAAGAGTAAATAATGTAGAATATTATCTTTTAGCATTTAAAACATTTGAAAAAAGAAATATAGATAAATATGTTTTCCTAACACTATATTTATTCTTCATTATAAATGATGAATATGATGAGAAAATGTTTGAAATATTAAATAAATATATACCTAATATAACTAAGGAAAATTATAAAGAAGTATTAATCGATTTTGTAAATAAAAATAAAGAAGAGATTCCAATAGTAAAAGATTATACAAAAAATTGCTATATTGGTCATAATAACTATATTCCTGATTATATTGTACTGCATATTAGTTTTGATTATGGAAGAGTTATAAATACTTTTTATAATGAAGAAAGTGAAGTATCCAGTCATTTTGTAATATCTAGAAATGGTGAAGTAGTAAATCCAGTAAGTTTAGAAAATAGTTCTTGGGCTAATGGTACAAGTATAAATGATACCTCAGATATTTACTATCGTTTTTCAATAAATGAAGAAATAAAAAATAGAAAAGATAATGCAAACTATTATAGTTATTCCATTGAAAATGAATCATTTGATGGATCTTTAACTGAAAAACAATATAATTCTTTAATTAATACTATATGTGTTATAATAGACTATATAAAGGATACTTATGGAGTTGATTTTAAAATTGATGAAGACCATATAATTGGTCATCATGATGTAAATCCTCTTGTAAGAGTAAGTTGTCCAGGAATTAATTTCCCAATGAAAAAAATAATAGAAGATGTAAGGAAAATTTATGAAGAAGTTTAATGATATAAAATATGAAAGACCAAACTATGAAGAAATAAAAGTAACACTTGAAAGTTTAATATCAAGATTAAAAAAAGCAACAAATGTAGAAGAGTTTCTAAAAATAGTAAAAGAAATAATTGGAATTCAAAATAAAATTGAAGAAATGTATGATTATGCTGATATAAATAATATGCGTGCTTTAAATGATGAGTTTTATAAAGAAGAAATTGAATATTGGAATGCATTTAAACCTAAATTTGATTTATTGTTTAAACCTTTTTATCAAATAATGTTAGAGACTCCATATAAGAATCAATTAATAGGATTAATTCCTGAAAACTTTTTTAATTCAATACTTTCTAAATCAAAAATCACAAGTGATAATATTGTTGAATTAAAACAAAGAGAAAATGAGCTAAAATCTGAATATCGTAACTTAAATAAAGCAACAATTATGTTTGAGGGTGAAGAACTTACTTTACCTAAAATATCCATGTATTTTACTTCTAATGATCGTGATATGAGAAAAAAAGCACATGACTCAGTAAATGAATATTATTATAATAATGCTAAAAAGTATACTCATATTTTATATGAGTTAATACAAGTACGTAATGAAATCGCTAGAAAGCTTGGATTTAATGATACTTTAGAATATAGTTTACATAGTCTAAGAAGATTCGGCTATGATTATAAAGACATAAATTTATTTAGAAATAATATCATTAAATATTTTAGCCCTTTATGTAAAATGATAAATGATATTAAAAAAGAAGAATTAGGATTAGAAAAAATAGAATATTATGATACAGTTTCCTTTAAAGAATCTCCAGAATCTTTATATAAGAATGAAGAACTTTTAAATCATTTAAAAGAAGTATTTACAAAAATTGATTCAAAGTTAGGCGAATTTTATTCAGAGTTACTTGAAAACGGATATATTGATTTTTGCACTAGAGAAAATAAAGTAAACTTTTCAATAACTAATTATTTAGTATGTGAGTGTTTACCAGTTGTAACTGGAAATTATAAGGGAAACTATAGGGATGTTCTTACAACTACTCATGAAATGGGGCATGCATATCAAAAATATATAGCTGGTATTGAGGATAAAAATCATGTTGTTTCGGCTTTATTAAAATATCCAACTTTTGAAATTGCAGAAATGTTTTCTTATGCTATGCAATTAATAGCAACCGATTATGTTGATTCTATATTTTCTTCAGATGATAAAGAAAAGTATGGATTCATATTTATATGTAATTTAATTACAACTATGCCTTATATATGTTTAATTGATGAATTCCAAGAAACAATTTATAAGAAAAAAGACTTAAAAGAAGAGGATATTGGTAAAGTATTTATTGAACTTTCTAAAAAATATAAGATACATGATGAATGTATTGGAAATAAAAACCTTGAAGCAGGAAATTATTACTTTAGACAAACTCATGTTTATTCTGATCCATTTTACTATATCGATTACGCTCTTTCATATTTTGGCGCGTTTGCAATTTGGAATAAGTCAAAAGAGAATCTAGATTTATTTAAAAAAATTGCTGCAGTTTCTTCATATTATCCTTTTAAAAAGATAATTGAACTATATGATATGCCAAATCCATTTACTGAAGATGCATTTAAAGATGTATCAATAATGTTAAATCAAAAAATAGATGAATTCAAACTTACAAGAAAGAGATAATCTTTCTTTTTATAACTATGATATAATTTTACTAACATGAAAAGAGGTTAGATATTGAAAAATATGAATTGAAGATGTTTTTCGAGATGATGACTATATTATATGTGTAAAAAAGCTAGTTCAATGTCGCGAAAAGTTTATTATAAAAAATAAAACTAATAAATGTATGAATATTGATTATATGAAATATTTAAACAATTTTTAAATTCTACAAACTGTAGAGTTTTTTTTATTAGTTTACATGATATATTTTTCTTGGGTGATGAAATTGATATATTTTATAAGGCATGGCCAAGATGATGAAGAATATATAGGAGGCTGGAGTGATATTTCTCTTACTGAAGAAGGAATAGAAGAAATAAAGAAGTCTTCTACTTGGATTCAAAACAATCTAAACATAAAGATGATTGTTACCAGTGATATATCTCGGGCAACAGAAACTGCTCAAATAATTGGTGAAAAGCTTAATCTAGATTACTTAGAAACCGAATCATTAAGAGAACAAAATAAGGGAGACTTTAATGGACTTAAAAAAACACTTTTAAATAAAGAAAAACTTGAGTTTTTAAAAAATGTTACAATTTATACCATTTTTCCTAATGGAGAATCTCTTATGGATTTAAAAGTAAGAATAGAAAGCATAATGGAAAAGATACTTGCACTTGATGATGATACTTTAATAGTTACTCATCGTGGAGTTATTAATATGATTTATATTATATTAAACCATTTAGAACTAACTATGGATAAAGAAAAATTTGATGTAACTCATGGAAGTATCCATGAACTAGATAAAGAAAAAAGACTTATAAGGAGAATTTATTAATGGAAAAAAGAATTGTGTTAACAGGTGGACCTGGAAGTGGTAAAACTACTGTAATAAATAATATTGTAAATATATTTTCATCTTTAGGAGTAAAAGTAATTGTTGTTCCAGAAACAGCAACAGAAATAATTACTTCAGGAATTAAACCATTTGGAGAAGATCCAGTGGATATGCTTGCTTTTCAAGAGCTAGTGTTAAAACAACAATTGAGCAAAGAAAAAGTTATAGATGATGCTGTAAAAATGTATACAACCAAATATCCTGATAAAGATTTTCTGATTATATATGACCGTGGAACAATTGATAATAAATCATATATAACAGATGAAGAATTCATGGATGTTTTAAAAAAAGTAACAAATAAAAATAATTATTCAGAACTTTTAAATAAATATGATTTAGTAATTGGTCTTGTAGGTGCAAAAGAGTTTTATACTTTAGAAAATAATTCAGCTAGATCAGAAAGCCCTGACTATGCTTTAAAACTTGGAGAAAGAACTTTAAAAAGTTGGGTAGGACATCCAAAACTAAAAATAGTTGGTCCAAAAGAACACATGGAAGATAAAGTTAATGAAGTAGCAAATTACATTAATGAACTTCTAAATAAAAAAGCTGTTAAAAATCAAAGAAAATATTTAGTTGATTTGTCATTAACGGATTTAAAATATATTTCTGAAAATGCAACTCCTGTTTATATTAAACAAGTATATTTAAAAAGTAATAATAATGAAGAAAAAAGATTAAGAAAAACAGTTATTGATTCATCTCCATTATATGAATTAACAATTTATGAGTATTTAGATGATGGAAGAAAAGTATTAAAAAGTAGTAAAAAACTCGATGAAAAAATGTATAATGAATTATTATCATTTAAAATAGATGGTTCTAAAGTAATATCCAAATATCGATTATATTTTAGTTATCAAGAAACATATATGTATTTAGATCTTTTTGAAGATGAAGTAATGAATCCAGATGATGCAATACTTGAAATAAATGTTACAGATAATGAAAATATAGTAATTCCACCATTTATAAAAGTAGTAGAAGAAGTTAGTAATAATCATGAATTTGATAACTATTCTAAATCAATTGAATCAAATAATAAAAAACTAAAAAGAGTCATTTCATAAATGACTCTTTAATTCTATATATTTTTCACTTTTTATATTTTTAGTATTCATAGAAAAATGTTTACAAACATTAATTATATCATCATAAGTTATATCTTGATTTTTAGCTTTAACTTCAATAAATAAACCTAAATCTTGAACATCGTCAAAAGATATTTCATAATCATTTTGATAATTAAAAATTATTCTAGTTTTAGAAATAATACCTAAACTTTTATAATTAAGATCAGTTAGTATATTTTTCATACTTTCTTTATTATCAATAGTAACAATGTCTTTAGAAAACTTATTTTCATTTATTAATTTTTTTAATGAAAGAATAATTGAATTTTTACTTTCTCTTATTCTTAACCACGTATTATTATTTGTTTTAAAATACTCATCAACTTGTTTAAGTTTATCAATCTCTTTAGCATTATTTTTAACATCATTTAAGATTCTTAAATATTCATCATAATTTACTCTTATTTTTATTTCTATTTCTTGATTAATGACTTTTTTATTACCATATAATAAATAATCAATAGAAGTGTTGAGTTTTTCACTTAATAGACATAAGCTAGCTATGTCTGGTTTAGTTCTATTTTTTTCCCAACTAGATATTGTTTTATCTGAAAAATATAACATATTCGCCAAACTTTCTTGAGTATAGCCAAGATTTTTTCTTGCATTTTTAATTCTTTCTCCAATAGTTTCCATAATTACCTCTAAATATATTATATAATTATTTAATCTTTTTTTGTACTCTTTATGTTATAATTATGACAATAGATATTTAGAAGAGGTAGCAAATATGAAAAGGTTATTAAAAATAAGTTTTGATTCATTAGTCTTTTCTTTGATTCCTATTATACAATGGTTTGTTTTGGGTATATTTGTTGATAGTAATCTAATTAATGTTTTTTCAGTAACATATCCACTTCAATTTATTTACAGTTTACTTAAGTCAGCATTTGGAATATCTCCAAATATATATGCTTTAAAAGAAAAAAATAAAAATGCCGTTATGTCAGGAATAGTTTTTGGTATTATTTTTAGTATAGTAATATTTGGATTGTTCTTAATAAATGTAGATAACTTTATAAGTTTCATGAATATGGATACTACAATTTATCATAATTTTTGTTCTTATTCTATTATACAATTATGTGTTCATTCTATTTTTGTGCTTGTAATAGAAAAACTTTATTATGAAGAAAAGAACACCGCTGCAAATATTCATACCATAATATTTAATAGTTTGAATTTAATTTTGATTATTATTTTTTCTTTAATTAGTAAAAACCAGTTATTTATTATTACTGAAACTCTAATTGGATTAATAACTTATGTTTTAGTAATGTTTGTGATTCATTTTGACAGATTCAAATTAGATTTATCTGTTTTTAAAAGTATAAAATATGACTTAGTTGATTTTTGTGATAGCATATTGTTCTTTTTAATATTTCTTTTTGGATTATCAAATGCCGCAACCTTTGGTGTTAAATATCTAGCTGCTATGAATTTTGTTGCTCTTATAACTGACTGTCAATGGGATTCATTTGAGTCAATAGGTGAAACGGCTAAAATAGACTTAGCAAAAAACAAATTTGATTATAAAGAATCAAGAAAAATGCCTATATATTGCTGCTTTTACTTTTATCATCAACTATGCTTATGTTTTTAATAATGTTTAGATTTTATGATTTAAATATATATCTTGTACTTATTTATTTATCTGTAGAAGTTATAAATTTTTTGATATATCCAATATATAAACTTAAAACATGTTATTTAACATTAGAATATTCTAGTATAAAAATGACTTTTAATAAATTTATTGCAAGTGGAATAAGAGTTGTTTCATCATTTTTGCCAACACCATTTTGTACTATTTTAGGTCAAATAATATCAGCATTTTATCAACTAATTTCAACGAATATAATTATTAGAAAGAAGGAACGAAATGAAACTTGATGATTTAAAGTATGAATATGATAAATTACAAAAAAAGTATGGAGCAAAAGAACTAGATTCCATTTATTTTGGTGGATGTACAAATAACCCAGATGTTTGTTTTGTTTTTATGAATCCAACTGGAAAAAATGTTGCATCAAATAAAACATGGAAAGGGTTAAAAGCACCTTGGATTGGTACTAAAACTATTTGGGGACTTTTTTTTGAAGTTGGCCTTTTAGATGATGATATATATGAAAGTATACGTTCAATTAAAGGGAGTGAATGGACTGAAGAATTTGCTTCAACTGTTTATGATAATGTTAAAAAACATAGATACTTTATCACTAATTTAGGTAAATGTACTCAAATTGATGCAAGAGAATTACCTGATAAAGTATTTAAAGAGTATTTGCATTTATTAGAAAAAGAAATAGAAATAGTAAATCCTAAGGTAATAATTTTATTAGGAAACCAAGTTAGCTCAATAGTTTTAAATAAAAAAATATCGGTTTCTTTATGTAGAAAAGAAAAGTTTATTAAAGAAATAAATGATAGGAAATATAATTGTTTTGCTGTATATTACCCAGTTGGTAATGGTAGATTTAATATAGATAAATCAATTGAAGATATAAAATATATAATAAAAGGTGAATATGGGAAATAAGATATTTTAAAAGAAAAAATTCTTGAAAAAAACTTACACAAGAATTTTTTTTATGCTATAATGAGCAAGGTCTTAAAAGAAAGAAGGTTAATATGAAAGAATTAGACTTAGGGAAAGAAAAAATTAGCAAACTATTATTAACATTTTCAGTACCTTGTGTTATTAGTATGCTTATAAATTCAATATATAACATAGTTGATCAAATATTTATTGGAAAAGGTGTAGGTACACTTGGAAATGCTGCAACAAATGTAATTTTTCCACTTGTTATTTTATTTAATGCAATTGCTGGTTTAATAGGTAATGGAGCAGCTGCTAATATGTCTTTAAAATTAGGTGAAGGGGATAAATCGAGTGCAGCTAAAAGTTTAGCTTCATCAATTACTTTAACTTTTATTGTTTCAATAATTGTGAGTTTACTATCATTTATATTACTTCCAAAACTTGTATATTTCTTTGGTTGTTCTGAAAGTGTATACAAATATGCTGTTGATTATGGAAGAATAATTATTTTAGGGGCACCATTTATGATAATTTATTCTAGCATGTCTAGTATTATAAGGGCAGACGGTTCTCCTGCATATTCAATGATTATGTTAGTAGTTGGTGCAATAATTAATATTATTTTAGATCCAATATTTATTTTTGTATTTGATATGGGAGTTTCTGGTGGAGCAATTGCAACTGTTATAGGCCAAATAATATCATTTATTATTGCAATAATTTATTTAGGCAAAGTAAAATCAGTTACTTTAAAGAAAGAATATTTTAAAATAGATAAGAGCATATTAAGAATATTATCTTTAGGATTATCATCTTTTATAACTCAATTAACAATTTTAGTGTTATTCATATTTATGAATAATATGATGACTAATTTAGGTGCTGAAACTAAATTTGGTCCAGTTATACCATTATCTGTATATGGAGTAATATCTAAAATAAATAGTTTATATATTTCTACAGTACTTGGAATATCTATTGGAGCCCAACCAATAATTGGCTATAACTTTGGAGCAGGAAACGAAACTCGTGTAAAAGAAACTATCAAAAAAGTTTTAGTAATTAACTTTATAGTTGGTATTATCTTTAATTTAATATTTATTTTATTTCCAAAGGAAATTGCATCAATATTTATAAGTTCAAGTGATCCATCATATAGTTTATTTATTGAGTTTGCAATTTTGATGTGTCATAGCTTCTTACTTGTAATTGCTCTTAATGCTTTAGAAATGACAACTAGCATAGTAATTCAATCAATAGGTAATGTAGTAAAATCAACAGCTGTTTCATTTATTAGACAAATTATTTTACTTATTCCAATATCTTTATTACTCGCATTTGTTTTTAATAAAGGATTATATGGAGTAATGTACGCTGGTTGTATTGCTGATGCATTATGTTTCATAATAACATTATTTATATTATTAAGTGAATATAGGAAACTAGATATTAAAGTGTCTAATGAGATAACTTTAGAAAATAATGTAACTAAACCTTATAAAGGAAAACCAATAGTTATAACAATATCTCGTGAATATGGTTCAGGTGGAAGATTTGTGGGAAAACTTGTATCTGAAAAATTAGGAATTCCTTTCTATGACAAAGAAATAATTGATTTAGCATCTAAAAAAAGTGGACTTGATACTAATTATATTAAAAAAATTGATCAAACAAAGACTAAAAGTTATATGAATAACAATGAAGATTTACTTTATATAGCAGAAGAAAAAGTGATAAAAAATATTGGTAAAGATTCATGTGTTATTGTTGGAAGATGTGCAGATTATATTTTAAGGAAAAATAAAAATTTGATAAAAATATTCCTTTATAGTGATATCTTATCCAAAGAAAAAAGAGCTATTCTTTATTATGGCTTAAAAGAAAAAAACATTCAAAAACAACTAGAGAAAATAGATAAAGAAAGAGCAAAACATTATAAATTCTATACTGGTCAGGACTGGAAAGACTCAAGTAACTATGATTTTATGTTAAATGTTGATAAATATGGAGTAGAGGAATCTGCAAATATAATTGTAAATTATATAGAAAATATTTTAAAAGAAAAATGAGTATCATCAAAAATTAGCACTTACACTTGACAAGTGCTAATTTTTGAGTATAATTATACTTGTGAGGTGATAGTATGTATCCAAATATGGAAGAAAAAGAAGAAAATGTTTTAGAAAAATATGGTCGTAATATCATTGAAGATGTCAAAAAAGGCAAAATTGATCCAGTAATTGGAAGAGATGAAGAAATACGTAGTATTACACGTATACTTTCTCGTAAAACAAAAAATAATCCAGTATTAATTGGAGAACCAGGTGTAGGTAAAACTGCAATTGTTGAAGGACTTGCATTAAGAATTGTAAGAGGGGATGTTCCAAACAGTTTAAAAGATAAAACTATTTGGGAACTTGATCTTGCAAGTCTAATTGCTGGTGCTAAATATCGCGGTGAATTTGAGGAAAGATTAAAAGCCGTTTTAAATGAAATTAAAAAAAGCGAAGGCCAAATAATTATGTTTATTGATGAAATACATATGATTGTTGGTGCTGGTGCTGAAGGTGGAATGGATACTTCTAATATTTTAAAACCTATGCTTGCTCGTGGAGAAATTCATGTAATAGGTGCAACTACTTTAAATGAGTATCGCAAATTCATTGAAAAAGATGGAGCACTAGAAAGAAGATTCCAAAAGATAATTGTTTCTCCTCCAAGTGTCGAAGATACAATTACTATTCTTCGTGGATTAAAAGAAAGATTTGAAATACACCATGGTGTTACTATTCAAGATAAAGCTCTTATTACAGCTGCTACTTTATCAAATAGATATATAACAGATAGATTTTTACCAGATAAAGCAATAGATTTAGTTGATGAAGCATGTGCAACTATTCGTGTTCAAATGGATTCAGTTCCAACAAGTCTAGATACTTTAACTCGTGATATTATGCGTTTAAAAATTGAAAGAGAAGCAATAAAAAAAGAAAAGGATGAACTTTCAAAAAAACGTGTAGAAGAAATAGATAAAGAGCTTGCTCGTAAACAAGAAAAAGAAACTGAATTGAGAAGTGCTTGGGATAAAGAAAAGAGCATTAATGATAAAATAAAACAAAAGAAAAAAGAAATCGAAAGAGCTAAATTTGATCTTGAACAAGCAGAAAATGAATACGATTTAACTCGTGCTGCTAAACTTCGCCATGGAGATATTCCAGCACTAGAACGAGAACTTGCAGAACTTAATAATTTAGAAAAAAATAAAATATTAAGTGATACAGTTACAAGTGAAAGCATAGCTGATGTAATAAGCAAATGGACTAACATTCCAATAAGCAAACTTGTCAGTGGTGAAAAAGAAAAACTTCTTAATCTTGAAGAAAACATGAAAAAAAGAGTTATTGGTCAAGATGAGGCTATAAAACTAGTAAGTGACGCTATTATTAAAAGCAGAAGTGGAATAAAAGATCCAAATAGACCAATTGGTTCATTTATATTCTTAGGTCCAACTGGTGTTGGTAAAACTGAAATTGCCAGAACTCTTGCATATGAATTATTTGATGATGAAAAGCATATGATTCGCATTGACATGAGTGAATATATGGAGAAATTCAGTGTTTCTCGTTTAATAGGTTCTCCTCCAGGATATGTAGGATACGAAGAAGGTGGAGAGTTAACTGAAGCAGTAAGAAGAAATCCTTATTCAATAGTTCTATTCGATGAAATAGAAAAAGCTCATCCAGAAGTTTTAAATCTATTACTTCAAATTCTTGATGATGGTCGTGTAACTGATTCAAATGGTCGTACAGTTGACTTTAAAAATACTATTATAATAATGACTTCTAACTTAGGAAGTGAACATATTCTAGATGGTAATACAAGTGAAGTTATGAATGACGTTAAGAAATACTTTAGACCTGAATTTATTAATAGAATAGATGAAATAATTGTCTTTAATCCATTAACAAAAGATAATATTAAATGTATACTTGATAAATTAATTCATGAAATGGAAGATAGATTAAAAGATAATAATATCCATATTAAACTTACAGATGATGCTAGAAATTATTTAATAGAAAATGGATATGATATTACATATGGAGCTAGACCTCTAAAACGTTTATTAAGTCGAACTGTCGAAACAACTATTGCAAAAGTATTAATTAATGGAGAATTAAAATTTGGTTCTACATTAGTAGTTGATTATAAAAATGATAAGTTTGATGTAACAATTAAGGATAACTAACAAAAATAGTTATTCTTTTTTGTTTTTTAAATCAAAATTATACGTTATAATTAAATTAGAAAGAGTGTAAGTTATGAAAAAGAAGGTATTTATTATTTTCTCTATTGTTTTAGCTGTTTTAATTATCATTTCATTATTTTTGATATTAAATAAAAATAATAAAAAAGAAAGTGTAGGAAGAAAAATTGCATCTACAATAATATTGGATATTAATCCGAGTATTAAACTTGAATTAGATAAAAATGATGTAGTTATTAATGCAACTGCTTTAAATAATGAATCATTAGTTATTGTTACAGATGATATAAAAGAGAAAGATTTAAAAACAGCAATAGATATTATAAGTAGTAAATTAATTGAAAATGAATTTGTTAAAGAAGATATAACTGTTCTTATAAATGTTGATGGTAAAGTATCTTCTTCATCAGTAAAAGAAATTATATCTGATAATTTTAAAGAAAAAAATAAAAATGCTCAAATTATTGAAACCTATATAACTGATGAATCTAAAAAAATTAGTGAAGAATATAATATTTCAATTAGTAAAGCAGCATATATTGAAAGTGTTTTAAAAGAAAATCCAGATTTGAAAATAGAAGATTTGAAAGATAAAAGTATTACAGAAATTAGTAATGCTAAAGAAAAAATAACAACTACTGAAGTAACAACAAATGCAGCTACAACAGCAACTAAGAAAACAACAACTAAAGTAGCAGTATCTGTTCCAAGTGATCCAACAGATACAAGCGGAGTATGGTGTACTTTTAATAAAAATAGACCAAGAACATCAAAATTTGATTATCCATCTGATATTGGGCCTTCTAAAGCAATTGAATATGCAAAAGCAGCAATTAATGCTAGTAGTTTAGGCATTAAAGGAACATCGCTTTCTCGTGTTGATGATAAGCGTAGTTCATATTGCCTTTCGTATGAATTCATGGGCTATAATGATGTTAATAAATATTATGTAACAATTGATTCAGTAACTGGTAATGTTATTGAGCAAAAAATAGTTCCAATGGATAAACCTAAAATTACTGAAGAAGAAGCAAAAAATATAGGAGTAAATAAATTTGGAATCGATCCATCTTCTTGTGATTTTGTTCAAGCATATTTTGATATGAATAATGGAAAACTTAGATATTCTTTTTCATCTAGATGTTCTGGAACATATTATAGTTTAGAGATAGATGCTATGACTAGAGCAATTTCTAAAGAAAGAACATGGACGTAGTTATGAGTATAGAATTATTAATAAAAATATTTGAAAAAGCTAATGATAAATTTATAAAAAATGATATGAGTCTTATGGAATTAGATGTTTCTGAAAGAAGTTGGTATAGCAGATTTTCAATTTATTTAGAAGAAACTTTAAAAGAAAACAATATTATCGGGTACTTTGTTGATACAGAATATAATCGTAATGGAAATAGACTTAAAACCATTTTTGATGAAGATAATTTAGAAATTATTAATATCACTTGTGATGTCATCGTACATAGTCGAGGAGAAAATATAAAACATGATAATCTTATTTGTATAGAAATGAAAAAAGAAGAAGCACCAAAACAAGAAAAAGAAAATGATAAAAAAAGACTTAAAATATTAACAAAAAGTAGTTATGACGCTATTTGGAGTGTTGATGGTAATTGTTTACCTGAACATGTTTGTAATTATCTTTTAGGAGTGTATTATGAATTTGATAAAAGAAATAATATATTAAAAATAGAATACTATAAAGAGGGAAAACAATTTTTAAAAAAGAAAATAGTTTTATAAAATTGATATAGTGATTTTATTCTTACCATTGAAACATTTCCTGTTAAAATTATCAATATTTTATATGATGGTATTGGAAAGGAAAATATTTTTATGAATCAAGAAAAAATAGGATTATTTATTGCTAAGTTAAGAAAAGAAAACAATATGACTCAACAAGATTTAGCTGAAAAGTTGGGAGTATCAGATCGAACAGTTGGTAACTGGGAAAATGGAAGAAATTTACCAGATGTATCTCTTTTTAAACCACTATGTAATATATTTAATATTACAGTAAATGATTTAATAAGTGGTGAAATAGTTGACAATAAAAACTATCAAGAAAAACTTGAAGAAAATATAATAAATACAATTAATTATTCCAATAAAAAAATAGAAGGGAAAAACAAGATTATTTATATAATATTAATATCGCTTGGAATATTTATTTCTATTACAGCTCTTACGATCTTTCCAAGTGATAGTAGTTGGGGATCAATTTATTCTATATTCGGCTTAATAATATCTTTAATTGGAGTAGGAAAGTGTACATCAAAATTAAAAATAATAAAAAGAGTAACTATTAATTGTAGTTATTTCATATTATATTTATTAGTTTTATTGTTAATAGATTTTATAGGTGTCATAAATATTCATCAAGCACCAAGATTTTCGTTAGTAAAAATATATACTGATAATGTAATTTACTATGATACAATTTTCTATGATGTAGTTAGATGTAATGGTAGTAATAATAATTATACCTTTAAAGTTATAAAAAATAATAAATATAGAGATAAAGACTTTAATGATTATTGTAAATAACATAATATATTGTTAAACTAATTAAAAAAAAGAAACAGGGTGTTATTATGTCGAAAGTATCTAATGTTATACTTATGCTTGAATATTTAGAAAATGGAAGAAAATATAGCATTAAAGAATTATCAGAGAAATTAGAAGTATCAGAAAGAATGGTAAGAGTATATAAAGAAGAACTAGAAAAAGCTGGAATTTATATAGATACTTTAATGGGGCCATATGGTGGGTATGTATTAAACCAAAGTGTAAGAATTCCTTCCAGAAAATTTACTAAGTCCGACTATGAATTTTTGAAAAATTTAAAAGTAGATGAAAAAGACAGAGAAAAACTTCAAATTATTGCTGATAAAGTGCATGGAGTTTATTTTGATTCAACGAATGAAAAATTAGAATTAAAGGATTCTATTAAAACTAGTTATAATATTTTAGCACGAGCAATAAAAGAAAAAAGAAAGGTAAAAATAAATTATTATTCATATACTCAAGGAAACCAAGATAGAGTAATTAGACCTTATGATTTATTTTTATATAATACTGGATGGGGTTGTGCAGCTTTTTGTGAATTAAGAAATGATTTAAGACATTTTGAATTGAAAAGAATAAATAAAATTGAATTACTAGATGAAAAATTTTAAGTAGACGAAATATTTCCTCTTTAAGTGATATTTTTTACTTGAGGAGGATTTTTTATGAAAAAGAATATGGAAGAAAATTTTAAAAAGTTAGATGATAGGTTATATGATGCTTTATACAGAACTGATTTAGAAAAAATTCGTTATGAATTAAAGAAGATAAATGAACCTATTTTAGTTACTGGAGTTGGAGGATCAAGCGTTGTTGCAAATTATGCCGCAGGAATATTAAATAAGAAAAACAATATTATTACGAGGTGTGTTGAACCAAGAGATTTTAAATATTTAAATACTAATGGATATAAATCAGTAATGGCTTGTAGTTATTCTGGAAATACTTCTGGAATTAAACTAGCGTTTTCAAATGATATGAAACATTATTTATTTGCTGGAAGAGAAAGTGAATTAGATGATGTTACTAGCTTAACTTATAATTGTAAAGATAAAGAACATAGTTTTATATCTTTAGCATCTACATTAATTCCTTGTGGAGTTTTACTCAGTTATTATTATGATAATATTAGAGATTATATAGACTATATATTTGATAATACGGACCCATATACATTTGATTTTGATGTTAACTGTGATGTTTTTGAAATATTTTCTGGTTTAGAGACTTCTACAGCAAGCAAATATTTAGAATCTACCATGGTGGAAGCTGGAATAGGTGTCCCAGTAATACATGATAAGTACTCTTATTGTCATGGGCGAAGCACCTTATCAACTACAAGTAACAGCATAGCAATTTATTTTAATTTAAATACTGAATTAGATAAACTACTTGTAAATGAATTACCAAAATATTATAAAAATGTAATTGTATTAAATGCTAATTGTAGTCCTATGTCAGAATATTTCCTTTTAGTTAAGTGTATATATCTAACGAAATATATTGCCGAAAGAAAGCAAAAAGATTTATCAGGTATTGATTATTGCCAAATAGTAAGAAAAATATATGATTTTAAAGGTTCAGTATAACATAAGAAAATAGATTACTTTTTAATCTGTTTTTTTTATGATAAAATAAGTGTATATTTTATAAATGAGGTAATAAACATGAACATTAATGAAAATATTATGATTTTAAATGGTAAAAAAATTGAAATAGGTGAAATAGAACTAGATAAAAGTGCTTTATATATAGCCGATAAAAATGATAAATACCGTTACTGTGTACATATATACAATTGGGATGAAATATATAAAGTGCCAATAGGAGAAAAGTATGATATTGAATTTAATGAATACAATTTCTGCGAAAATGGGGAATCTGCTCTTATTTGGCCAACTACTTGTTATATTGAAAAAAAAGCAATTAATTCTATAAGATTTTACTTTAAATTTGATGATTTTACTGATGCATGTTATATGAACAAAAAAGGGCATTTAGATACAGCTTTAGAGTCTTTAGAAATTAATATAAATGCAGAATACAAAAATATAAATTAGAAGGATTAGAAAGCAAATAATGAAAGTAGTATTGAAAACAAATGAATATGGTACAAAAGATATTCACTTTATTGAAGAAAATAAAACTTTATCAATCGTGTTTGCTGGTACAGGTGATCTACATTGGATTATTAAAAATAATAAAACAGATAATGATGAAGAATATTCATATGATAATTTTGAAATTACAAAAGAAAATTATCAAATATATTCTTTATTTGAAAAATTATTCTATGATATTAAAAATATAAATATTTTTGATAAAGAATGTGAATTTCCACCATATGTAGAAACAGATGAAGAAAAGAAATATTATTTAGAAGAACAAGAATTAGACAAAAAAAGATATAGAATGTTTAATATGGCACATTATAATGATTTGTATAATGATGAAGAAAAAATTATTACTTGGGTTTCTGATGAAACTGGATTCGAAGTAGCAAATAAAGTTTTAATTCATAAATTAGAAAATAGATTTTTAATAGAATTTAAAACTCAACCTTACGTTGATGGTTATGAAAGAGAGAATAATTTTTTAGGAATAATGGGAATTAGATTCCGTAATTCAGGAAGTAGATATAATCCTTTTAATATAGTATTTATGAGAATGTTTAGAAAAATGCAAAACATTGATGATATTAATGATTATGGACATCAAATCCATATGGAAGAATATTTATATGAGAGAAACAAAATAAAAAAATTGAGTTTTACTTCAAATAATAAATAGAAAAAAGAAAATTATATTTTAAAGCATTTTAGTATAAATCATAATATTATTGAAGATACATGCATCAATTGGTATAATACTTATGAAATTATAAATAGTTATATTCAAAACTAAATTAAGAGAAGTAAAAGGAGAAGTATGAAAAAAGAAGTAAATAAAAAAAGTATTTTAATTGGATGTATGTTAATATTAAGTATATTATCCATTACATTACTTTCTATAAATAATAAAATAAATTCAAATTTAAAAGAGAAAAACGATAATAAAATTCAGGAAAATGAGACTAGTAATTTAGATGACTTTGAAACAACAATATCAGAAGAAAATAGTAAAAAAACAAATGATGTTGCAAGTAATGATAATAGTAAAATAGAAAACGAGGAAAATACTACTGAACACATTGAAGCAGATAAAGGAAATGGAAAAAAATCCAATAGCGGAAATAGTGATAAAGAAATAAATAGTACAACTAAAATAAATCAAACTAAAAATAATATGACAACAACAGCAACTGAAGAAAGTACAACAACAATAAAAACTCAAGAACAAAAAAATAATGAATTTAGAAATAAATTACTTTCTAAATATAATGTTATTGTTGGATATAAAGATGAAGTTGATGAAGCATATAAAAACTCTTATGCTTCACCTAGAAAAATTTATGACGATGAAGTAATTAGTTATAATTTAACTAAAATTGAAGATGCATTGAAAAAATATCCGAAATCATTTTTTAGTGAAATAAAAAATAAATGGAAACCTATTTCAATTTATTTGGTTGACTATATTAATGGTTATGCAGGAGGAGTTACTGATAATAATAATAGTTCAACATTAGTAATTTTAATTGTAGCAACACATTCTCCGAAATCTTCGATTTTGGAAAATACAGTACATCATGAATTGATGCATGCAATAGATTGCTATTTTACTTCAAAAGGTATATATAGTAGTTATACTTTGGAACAAAGTATAGCAAAATATAATCCGGAAGGATTTAGTTATGGAGTTCAAGATAACAAATACGTTTATCTTTTAGATAATCCTTATTATTTTGTATCTAAATATGCTAAATCTGCATATAACGAAGATAGAGCAGAAATATTTTCTAATTTAATGTATAGAAGTTATGCACCGGCGTATTTAAAAGCGGGTCAGCCAATTAATGAAAAAGCAAAAGTAATAACAAACCAAATAAATCAAAACTTTAGTTCTGCATCTTCTGGTAGTAATAGATGGGATAAATTAGTAGCTCACTAAAATTAACTTTAGTGAGTTTTTTTACTAAAAAAATAAATAAAAGTTGTATTTAAAGAGTACGAAACTTATTTTTAAGAATATTCTATGATATAATTAGGTTATAAAAATATTTGTTAGGAGATGGTGACTATGAAAAAAAGAGTATTAGCTATTTTATTATGTGGAGTTATGATTTTTGAACTAACTGGTTGTAAAATCAAAAAAAGTGAATTAAACATTGGAAAAAAATCAGATATTATAATTTCTCAAAATGATGTTGTTTTGTCTATAAAGAGGGAAACTTTAACAAAAGAGGGATGTACTTTAGTTCTAAAAAATACTAGTGAAAAAAATTTTGAATATGGTGATCCTTATGAAATAGAAATAAAAAAGAATGGTAAATGGTACAAAATAAATAATGAATTAAATTTTACCTTACCGGCTTACCTTTTAAACTCAAAAGAAACAAAAGAAATAGAAGTAAATTGGGAATATGGTTACGGAAGATTGCCAAAGGGTACTTATAGGATTATTAAAAGCATTGATTATGAGTATGAGCAAGGTAAATATGAATTTTTTTATACTGCAGCAGAATTTGTTATTGAATAATAAAATTAATATATTGTGGAGAGAAAATAATTTAACAAATATAATGGAGAAGATATGAAAAAGAAAAGATTAATTATTTTATGTATTGCATTTTTGTTATGTTTTTTAATTATTTTGTATTTACTTTATAGATTTAATTTTATTTCTCATAAAAAATATACTAACGAGTTTTTTGGTATAAAAACTTATGTAAGTGATATGGATAAAGATAATGATGGAATTGATGATCAAACAGATATCTTAGTGGGTGCTAGAAGATATATAGCTACTAACCCCAAATACAAGAGCAAATATTATAGTAATGGTTATCCTGATGACGGTTATGGTGTTTGTACTGATGTTGTTGCTTTTGCTCTTAAAGGTGCTGGTTATGATTTAAAAAAACTTGTTAATGAACATATTAAAGCAAATAGGGATTTATATAATATTGATGTTGTGGACAAAAATATTGATTTTAGAAGAGTATCTAATTTGAAAACTTATTTTGATTATAATGCAATAAGCTTAACAACCGATATAAAAAGATTAGAAGAATGGCAAGGCGGAGATATAGTAGTTTTTAAAAAGCATATTGGTATTGTCTCTGATAAAAGAAATCGTAAAGGAATAAATTTTATTATTCATCATGCAAATCAGTACCAAAGATACTATGAAGAAGATATATTAGAATATCGTGATGATATAATTGGACATTATAGAATTAGTTAGCAAATGAGTAATGCTATTTCTCGAAAATTAATACCAAAATTCATACTTAATTTGGTATTTGTTTTTGAGGTTTAAACTAAGGTTTGAAATTGATTTTGATATATCAAGAAATAGAAAAGTGTTGAATTGATAAATTTAAATGCTATTTAATATTAATTAAAAGTGAGGTAAGGTATGAAAGATTGGACAAATTATCAAATTAAAACTTGTGGTGATGCAGTGTGTAGCTTGCTTATTGAATTTTTAGATAATCATAAAATAGATAATGCAATTGATTTGGGCTGTGGAAGCGGAAATGAAACGGTATATATGATTAAAAATGGTATAAAAGTTCTAGCTATTGATAGACAATTAAATCAAGATTTCATTTTAAACAGATTGTCAAAAGATGAAAAAAATTGGTTTCATTTAAAGAAAGTTGTTTTGAAAATATAGAATTACCAAAAAATCAGTTATTAACTGCATTTTTTAGCCTTCCATTTTGTAATCCCCAAAAATTTGATGAGTTGTGGGATAAAATTCATAATTCAATTGAAAATGACGGCTATTTTGTTGGTCAATTGTTTGGCGATAGAGATGCTTGAAATATAGTTGACTCTATTAACGCGTTTTCGATAGATAAAGTAAAAGATTATCTGAAGAAATTTAAAATAATTAAATTAGAAGAAGTAGAATATGTTAGAGAAAGTGATAATAAAAAATGGCATTATTATGATATAATAGTTCAAAAACAAGCAGATGAATATAATGGGAAATGAAACTAAAAATATATCAATTTATGGCTAAGAAAGATTTTTTTATTCCTTTTTGTGTTTTAAACATATTTTTAATTAAAAACTATTTATAATTTAATATTTAGAATTATGAAAAAAATAAATGGAAGTGGGAGTGTTGATGAAGAAAATAATTTAATAATATATAAAAATAGTGAAGGTAATATTATAGTAGATGCTATTTATAAAGATGAAACTTTATGGCTACCACAAAAAGAAATGTCGAAAATTTTTGAATGTTCTACAGATAATATAAGCTTACACTTGAAACATATATTTGAAGATTATGAGTTAGATAAAAAATCAGTTACCGAGAAATGCTCGTTAACTGCTGATGATGGAAAAAACTATAAAACAATTATTTATAGTTTAGATGCAATAATTGCAGTAGGATACAGAGTGAATTCAAAAAAAGCAACGGAATTTAGAATATGGGCAACAAAAATATTAAAAGAATATATAACTAAGGGATTTGCTTTAAATGATGAACGTTTTATAAATGGAAATAAATATGACACAAAATATTTTGATGAATTATTAGAACGTATCAAAACAATTAGAGTTAGCGAAAGAATGGCATATCAAAAAATCACTGATTTATTTATTGCAACAGCAGCAGATTACAATCCTAAGTCAGAAGAAGCTTATACTTTTTTTAAGATTGTTCAAAATAAGTTGCATTATGCTATAAGTGGACATACTGCTGCCGAATTAATATAAAGTAGAGCAAACTCGGAAAAAGAAAACATGGGACTAACAAATTGGAAAAATTCTCCTGATGGTTTAATATATAAATATGATGTGATTATTACTAATAATATGTATGATAGAGGAAATTGTGATGGACCTCAGTTACTGTATGAATTAAGAGAATGTAATATAAAAATTCCTATTATAGTGTTAACAGTATCACATAATAAAAGGACAGAGTTTTTAAGTGAAGGCTTTTATGAATATATGACAAAGTTACTGGATCAAGAAAAAGTAGAAGATGTTTTACCTAGAGTATTTGATGATTTAAAATTTACTAAGATTAAAAGCAATAAATCTACATAGGGGTATTGTTTTTTAAAAATAAAATTAATAAGCTTATTTCTGTTTTTATGTTTAAAAACATGAAATAAGTATAATAAATTAAATATTTTTTTATAAACCTGCATTTGGTCTAAAAATTCGTTAGATGCACTAGGGAATTCGCTAAATTAATTGACAAAAATTTAAAAAAATAATATAATTATATGACTATACATTATTAAGTAAAAAATCTGAAGATAGGAGGTTGATAAAATGCTAAATAATGCTATAGCATATATTTTAAGAAAAAGAAATAGAACAATTATAGTACTTATTATTTTAACAGTAGTTCTCTCTTGTTTA